>CDZB01012546.1_pt1 | contig 286006 bp, 274 predicted proteins | sample 554961 | NCBI WGS metagenome assembly CDZB01 (sample SAMEA3182106, study PRJEB8094) | gut metagenome | biome: human; feature: gut; material: Stool; isolation source: human stools | place: Canada | collected 2013-02-26 | reverse complement strand
CCCCCCGCCGATACGGCGGGGAGATTTTATTTTGCGCATGATTTACGGATACTTTGCCAAAATATCGCTCATGGAAGCGGAGAACGCCTCTATACCGATACCGGACGGCTTGATTTTATTTCCCGCTTCGACATAATATGAGAGCGTCATACCTCCGTTTGAATCGATCCGGGTGACGGTATAGAGCAGCTCTTCGTCCCGCACGGACGGCATCTCTTCCGCCAATGACATTTGAGAAAGCATTTCGTCGACAGCCAAAACCGTCTTTTTGTCCTCATAATCTCGGATCACCTTTCCGTCTGCCTCGATCATAATTCTTTTCACGTAAGCATCCTTATTCTTCAAGTGAAACAAATCGACGCCCGGTGAAAGCAGAACGGAAAAAACGATCAAAAGGCAAGCCGCTGCCGAGGAAAAAGAAAGAATCATACTTCTTCTTGTCATTTTCCGTTCCGACAAAAGCCGGTCGCGCTTCTCATAAAGCGTGCGCTTATATTCCTCCGGTGTTTTCATCCGTATGACCACTCCCTTTCCATTGTTGTGTGCAAGGCAGACCTTGCCCGCATAACCAAATTCTCGATTTGCTTACGGGATTTCTTCATGACGGCTCCCGCCTCCGAATATGACATTCCCTCAAAATAAAGCAGATGAATGACCGTAGCATAGTCCTGGGGAAGCCCCGCAATTGCTTTGTATAACGTCCGCTTCTCCTCATTTTTCAACATTTCCTGCTCAAAGGAGCGGTATTCCTCCGACCTCTCGGCAGTCTCTTCATCGGAGTATACGATTCTCCCCCGTTTTTTCAGATAATTGAAGGCTTTGTTGCGCGCGATCGTAAAAAGATAGGTTTTGAGCGATACCCGAAAATCATATCGTTTCGGATGAAGCAAAAGCTCCAAAAAGGCGTCTTGGGACAAATCCTCGGCGGCGTCGAGATCGCCGGTATAGCGGTTGATAAAAAAAATCAGATTTTCACGGTAAAGCTCCACAATTCCGTCGAAAGCCGTTTTCTCGCCCAACAGATACTGACGATATAAGCTCTCGCCGTCCATAGAAGACGCCTCCTCTCAAAAGGTTATTTCAGATTTTTAAAAGCGGCTTCGATTTCCTGACAGGTTTCCTTCGACGCCATGCAGAGCATCACGACGTTGCCGTTTACCGCAACGGTCACCTCTTCGGCAAACATGCAAATCCACTTTCCCGGATCGGCATGCGTTTCTATCAAATCCGCGATCTCCTCCGTCCTGTCGGAATCGACTCTGACAAGGCAGAAGGAATATCCGCCGCCAATCATGTACTCCGAGGCCACAGCTTCCGCAAAGTCAAAATCCGTGCCGAAATAGCGTGAAAGATTTTCCGCATCCACTTCCGTATTGTAGAAATTATCTACCGACTTTCCGCAGGCCGAATAGACCTTATCGAGGATATCCATGAGCGCCATATCGTCGATCGTCTCTGCCGGCTCCGGCGCTTCGGTCGTTTCCTCCGGATCTGTCGTATCCTCTGCTCCCGTCGTCTCCGTCGGCGCTGTTGTTTCCTCCGGATTTTTCGTCTCCGATGGCGTGCTTCCGGTGGTTTCGGACGGCGACGGCGTTTGGCCGCAGGCGGCAAAAAGACACAGCAGCGCGGCAAGCGCTAAAATGGTGCAAATCAGTTTTTTCATTGTTTTTTTCCTTTCTCTATGCTTTGAGCATGTGTCAAGCAGACAGCCCGAAAGCTTTCATTTTAAATTTTGTATTTTGTTTTCGGACTTTGTCTATTATACAAATGAAACGAAAAAAACACTCTCTGATTTTTTTAAATTTTTTGTTTTTTCAGTATATCATAAAATGTGCAAAAATCAACCGTCACATGACGATCTCACGACTTTTGCAAAAATTTCATATACTGTCATTGTTTAAAAGAGAGGCGCAAGGCCTCTCGCGAAAAGGGGGAACTTTTTATGTGCTCGATCTGCGGCATTCTGGGCGGAAATCAAGAACATCAGCGGGAAGTGATTTCCGCCGTCAACGAAACCATGAAAACAAGAGGGCCCGACCAAAACGGGATCTATCTCTCCGGAAACGTATCTCTCGGACACAACCGGCTTGCCATCATCGACGTCGAAAACGGCATACAGCCGATGACAAGAAGCTACATGGGACACGACTTCACCATCGTTTACAACGGAGAGCTGTACAATACGCCGGAGCTTACCGCTCTTATCAAAGAACACGGCGTCACGCCCAAAACCTACTGCGATACGGAGGTCGTCCTGTATCTCTATATCCTTTTCGGGAAAAAATGCGCTTCCATGCTCGACGGCATCTTTGCCTTTGCGGTATATGACGCGGCGCTGGACGAAACCTATCTCGCGCGCGACCGCTTCGGCATCAAGCCGCTGTTTTATGCCGTCTCGGGAGAAACGCTCATCTTCGCTTCCGAAATCAAGGCGCTGCTCCGGTATCCCGGTATCAGGCCTGAGGTGGACAGAATCGGTCTTTGGGAGCTTCTCTTCCTTTCCCCCGATCGGATCGGCTGCATTTTCAAGGGGATCTGCGAAATCGAGCCCGCGCATCAGGCGGTATGGAAAAATGGTTCGCTTTCCGTCGAGGCTTATTGGAAGCTCACGGCCGGCGAATGTCGGGACAGCCGTTCCGATATCATCGAAAATACACGCTTCCTGCTGAAAGACGCCATCCGCCGTCAGCTCGTATCGGACGTACCGCTGTGTACCCTGCTCTCCGGCGGGCTCGATTCCTCCGTCATCAGCTCCGTTGCGGCGGAATATTACAGAGAGCACGGCATGACGCTCGACACCTATTCGTTTGAATACGAGGGCAACCGCGAGAATTTTAAAAGCAGTCTTTTCCAGCCGCAAAGCGACGACGAATACGCCGTCTACATGGCGCACTATCTCGGCACCCGCCATCATGTTCTGACCGCTCCCACCAAAGAGGTCGCGGGACTTCTCGGAACGGCGGCGCTTGCAAGGGACTATCCGGGACAGGCGGACATCGATTCCTCTCTGCTGTATTTCTGCCGGCGGATCAAGGAACAGCATACGGTGGCAATTTCGGGAGAATGCGCCGACGAGATTTTCGGCGGATATCCGTGGTTTTACCGTCCGGAAATGCTCGCCCATCCGTTTTTCCCGTGGATCCATGAGCCGATGCTGCGCGCTTCCCTCTTTGACGACAACCTCGTCCATGCAGGCGAGGGCTATGACTATATCCGGACAAAATACAAGGAAAGCATGGACGCCTGCCCGCTGCTCGACACGGATACCGAACCGATGCGCCAAAGCCGCCTTGCCACATGGCTTTCCGTCAAATTCTTCATGACCTCCCTGCTCGAACGCAAGGACCGCATGAGCATGGCCTCGGCCGTGGAGGTGCGCGTCCCGTTTGCCGATCACCGCATTTTGGAATACGTATACAACGTGCCGTGGGAGATCAAATTTGAAAATCAGGTGGAGAAGGCGCTTCTGCGCAACGCAATGGCGGAATACCTGCCGGAAAAAATCCTGACACGCAAGAAAAGTCCCTATCCGAAAACGCAGAACCCCGAATATGAACGCGCGGTCAGAGATGCTCTTCAGGAAAGACTGCAAAAAAAGAACACGCCCCTTTCCTCCATGTTAAACAAGAAAAAATTTGAAGAATTTTTAACCTCCGACAACGAAACATGGTTCGGACAGCTCATGAGCCGCCCGCAGCTGCTCGCATGGCTGCTGCAATTCGACATTTGGGCGGAAGCCTATCATATCGATTTCGTATAAAAAGAAAAAGGCGGTTTTTCACCGCCTTTTCTTTTTTTAATATTACTCAATTTCCACATGCCTCGGCGAAGACGAGACCGTCTCCTTCTTCGGGAGCGTCAGCGTCAAAACGCCGTTATCGTATTTCGCCTTGATGTTCTCCGTATCGATTTCCGAAACGTCGAACTGTCTCGAATAAAGACCGTAGGAACGCTCGCAGCGGATATATTTGTCTTTCTTGTCCGTATCCTCGTGCTCAGAATGGCGCTCGGCGCGAACCGTCAGGACATCTCCGTCGATATCAAGGCCGATATCCTCTTTTTTGAAGCCCGGCAGATCGGCCTCCAGAACATACTCCTTGCCGTTATCGGTGATATCCGTCTTGAATTCGGAAAGCGCCCTCGAATCGAAGAAGCCAAACGGATTTGAGAAGAAATTCCTTTCAAACGCTTCCATATCGCGGAAAGGATTATAAGAAGTTACATTGTTTTTGCGTTCATAGGGTTTGAGATCAAACATAATAATTACCTCCGAATCTTACTAAAATTTGTTATTATTTTATCTTAATCCGATTGCGTTTATACACGTTCGGCGTGGATTAAGCGGCCCCCGGACGGCAAGCATGAAACATGGCAACCATCTCCCCTTTCGGATCCTATCTCTTTGATCCTTACATTTTTTATTATAGTCCGCTTTGTGACAAAGAAACGGTTTTTATATGAACGCTTTGTAAATTTAGCACTCTCTATGAACGAGTGCTAAATTTTGTTTTCCAAAAATATGCTCATCTTGCAGCTTTCGTGAAAAATTGCAGAAAATCAGAAAATAAGTATCGATTTTCCAGCAAATCTATGGTAAAATAACCATGTCCAGTTATGCCGACGGCAAACGCATAACAAATCCATATCAAAACGGAGCTTATATATGAAAACAGCAAGAAAAATCTTCACTTTTTTCCTCTGTATGCTGCTTATGTGCGCCGCTCTGCTGCAAATCACGGCAACTTCCCCCGAAATGCCGGAAAAGACGGCCACCATTTTGTTTACCCACGATATGCACTCGCATTTCCTTCCGGTCAAAACGGAAAACGGCGGAGAATCCGGCGGCTATGCAAGACTCTATACCCTGCTCGAACGGGAGCGCGCGGCATCCCCCGGCGCCATCACCCTTGACGGCGGCGACTTCTCTATGGGCTCGCTTTTCCAAACAATCTATGCGACCGATGCTGCGGAGCTTCGGATCCTCGGCGATCTCGGTTATGACGCGGTGACGCTCGGCAATCACGAGTTCGACTTCCGTCAAAGCGGACTCACGGAGATGCTGACAAATGCGCTCCGCTCCGAAGACACGCTGCCGCCGATCGTCCTTGCCAATTATTTTCCGCATAAGGAGGGAGACGAGGACTTCACGGAATCCGACGCTGCCGCATGGCAGGCTTATGAGGATTACGGAATCCGCGATTATATCATGATCGAAAAAGAGGGCGTCCGTTTCGCGGTTTTCGGTATATTCGGAGAGGAAGCCGACGAGGATGCGCCGATGTCCGGCATGGTTTTTGAGGATCCGGTCACGGCGGCTGGGCGCGTCGTCGCCGCTATTCAGGCAAACGAAACATATGACTTCATCATCTGTCTTTCCCATTCCGGCACCTCCGAAAAGCTCTCGGATTCCGAGGATGTAAAGCTCGCCAAGGCCGTCGACGGCATCGACGTCATCGTGAGCGCCCATTCCCACACAACGCTGACGGAGCCTATCTCCGTGAACGATACCCTGATCGTCTCCTGCGGCTCCTACGCGCAGAATCTCGGTGTGCTGAAAATCGCCCGCAGCGCAAACGGAAAGGTCAAGCTTCTGTCCTATGAGCTGATTCCGGTCGATGAGACGGTGGAGGAAAACGCGGAGATCGCGGATATCATCGCCGGATACAAGGAGCTGGTATCCGAGCATTATCTGACAAATTACGGCATGACCTTCGACGAGGTGCTCGCCGTTTCTCCGTTTGATTTCGACGAGGTCTACGGCGCCCAAGCAGACAAGGCCATCGGAAACCTTATCGCCGACGCCTATTGGTATGCGGTAAAGGAAGCGGAAGGCGACGATGCGGAGCCGCTCGCCTTTACGATGAACGCCGCCGGTGTCATTCGAGGCACCTTCCCCGCCGGAGACATAACGGTAAGCGACGCTTTCAACGTGCTGTCTCTCGGCGTCGGCGCGGACGGCACGCCCGGCTATCCGCTCGTCTCTTTCTATCTCACCGGACGCGAAATCAAAGACGGCTTCGAGGTCGATGCCTCCGTCACGCCGCTGATGCCGGCGGCACAGCTATACGGACGCGGCATGTACTGGAAATACAACACAAGCCGCATGATCTTCAACAAGGTCGTCGAAGGAGGGCAAACGCTTGAGGACGGAACCGTGATTCCGCTTGAAGACGACAAGCTTTATCGAATCGTCACAGGCCTCTACTGCTGTCAGATGCTTTCCACCGTCAACGCGAAATCCTTCGGGATCCTCAGCATCACACCCCGCAACGCGGACGGCAGCTTTGTCACCGATTATGATTCCTTGATCCTCCACGACAAGGACGGAAACGAAATCAAGGAATGGTATGCACTCGCATCCTATCTCAAAACCTTTGAGAAGAACGAGGACGGCATCCCCGTCGTCCCTGAATCCTACTCCTCGCCGGAAGCACGCAAGGTCGTATATGCCAGCATGAATCCGTATGAGCTGCTCCGCAGCGCCAACATCTTCACATGGGCGGTCATCCTGATTGCAGCTCTCATCATCGCCGTCATCGTGCTTATCACCGTAAAAATTGTGAGAAAAAAGAAAAAACGCCAAGCCGGCAAAGCCTAAATAAAAAATACCGGACAGAGAAAATCTCTGTCCGGTATTTCATTTTTTCATGATACGCTCACCGTTTCCGTCTCCTCGGCCTGCGGCGCTACCGCGGCGGGTTTCTTCTTCTTTCTCGGCTTCCAGTGATATACGAACGGATAAACGACCGCGCACACGGCAAGTCCCGCAAAAACGTCGATGACGGAATGCTGTCTCAAAAACACGGTCGAAATGCTGATGAGAACGGTGAGAACGCCAAAGACAATCCGCCAATACCATTTTCCGAAGCGTTCGCTGTGCCACGCGGCGAAAAACACGGCAAAGGAGCCTATCACATGCAGAGACGGACAGACGTTGGTATTGGTATCGAAATTATAAAGGTAAAAGGCGATGTCGATAAGGAAATTGTCCCGTCCGATTTCCTCCGCCGTCTGCGGACGGAGCTCCTGCATATTCGGGAAAACGGCATAAATAAGACAGGTGATGCTGTATGTAATGATGATAAACCACATATATTTTTTGAAAGTCGGAATCTCAAAAAACATGGAATATAAAAGCATTCCCGCAAGAAACACAAACCACAGATAATACGGAATGATGAAAAGCTCGCAGAACGGGATCAGGTCGTCAAGCGGGCACCATATCGCATAATAGGTGATTTCATGTCCAAAAAGCCCTGCAAGCCATGGCAGCCCTCGCTCCAAAAAAGCGAATGCCAGTCCGTAGATCGGCCAAAAAAGAAGTAACCACAGATGCGAAAATTCAGGGGTGTTGAGCTTATGAAATCTAAATTTACGATAATCTACCATTCCGTTCCGAAACCTCCGAGAGTACGTAGCCGCCTATTTTTTCCGCCGCATATCCCGCGAAGGATCCACGAAGCGCCAAAGAAAGTTTTTCCGCTTTTGCCGAATCGGTGAGAAGAAGATTTACCTGAGAGATCAGCCCCTCTATCGTCTCCTCCGTCACGGCAAAGCCGTTTTGAATAAAAAATTCCATATTTTTGCTTTCACAGCCCGGGACCGCATCGATGAGCACCATCGGCAACCCCTTGGTCGCGGCCTCCGTAGAGCTTAGGCCGCCCGGCTTTGTCAAGATCACCGATGCTGCGTCCATATACAGGCTGATTTTCCGGGTAAAGCCCACGACAAACACATTCGGTATATCGCGAAATTTTCCGAATTTCTCATACAGCTTCTCATTGTTCCCGCAAATCACGACAAGAACCGTATCACAAGGGATATTCCCCGCCAGCGAAAAAGCGAGCTCGCGAAGCGGTCCGCAGCCCATGCTGCCGCACATCATAAGCACGACGCGCTTATCGGTCGGAAGTCCCAGCTCCCTTTTCGCCGACACGGCATCCACATGCTCATAAAAGGAATGCCTGACCGGGATCCCGGAGGCGATCAGCTTCTCCTCCGGCAGACCACTGCCTGTGAACTCGGGAATCAAGGATCTATGCGGAATAAAAAAAGCATCAGCATCGATCTCGTCCACGCCCGGACTGCATGTATAATCGGTAGCAACAAAATATGTTTTAAAATTCGTGAGATATTTTTTCCGGATCTCCGTCAAAATCATGGAAGCAAATATATGCGTGCTGACAATGATATCGTATCCCGCCCCCATCAGATAGTCATGGAGGCTCTCCGCATCCTTTCGGACGATATCGTAGATTACGGAGCTGTTTCCGGGCTTGGGAGGATGATTCTCGATAAATTTATACCCTGCACCGAAAAGCCGGGGGATTCTTTTGTATATAAAAACATGTCCCCAGCTGATAAAATCGGATTTGGTCTGAGAATCGAAAGCCAAAGCATCCTTGATTTCACAGAATACGCCGACGGATTCCAAATATTCCTTGATTGCCGACGCTGCCGAATTATGTCCGCCGCCGGTATTACATGACAATATCAGTACTCGCATGATTCAGCCTTTCTTCCCGTATCAGCATTTTTTCCCGTAGTCTATTCAAATGGGGTCTGTTATACCGTTGAATCAAGATAAACGGAACATTGCCGAGGGAAAATACCAGCCAAAGAATAACGCCCCAAGCCCGTTCCGAAATAAAACAGACGCCGACAGCCACTACGCAAACCGCCACATGAACAAATTCCGCCACACAGGTCTCCCGCAAAAGGAGATCCACATCAGCGGACGTCATGCTGGAAGTGACCTTTTTCGGAACCATGTATTTTGCAATACGGCTGAGATCCGGCACCTTGCTCTTCCATTTTTTGATTTTGATCTTGTCGTATACGGCGCCATCTTTTTCCCAGCCAAAGGGAGCATACGGAAAGCTTTCGTAATCAAACCATTTTCTCGGCAGGAGCTCACCGATATAATGGCCCAAAATGGCAACCAACACGAGGTATATAACGCTCCAAATCATTTTCATAAGCCATTCTCCATAAAATTTAACTCTCCGTGCCAAGCGGGAATTTTCGATAAAGCACAGATGGATGCCATCTAGTTTTGATTATACCATATATCATTTATAAAATCAAGTTATTTTCATTTTGCTCTTTATGCGTTCGCGTTTAAGATTTTTCTTAATAGAAAGATTGATAATCTCTTCATATCATGATAAAATATTTTCAAAAAATGAGTTTATCAGACAAAGGAAAGAATATGGCGGAATTTTGGGATATTTACGATGCCGAACGCAGGCTTACCGGGAAGCTGCATCGGCGTGGCGATACGCTCCCCGAAGGGGAATATCATCTTGTCGTACATATATGGGTACGAAACAGCGCGGGGGATTTTCTGATCACCAAGAGGGCGGACGACAAGGAGCCGTTTCCCGGCAAATGGGAATGCACGGGCGGCTCCGCTCTCGCCGGCGAGAACAGCGAAGCCGCGGCGCTGCGGGAAACACGTGAGGAAACCGGCATCGACCACTCCGGCTCTTCCCGGCGGTGCATATTGTCCTATCGGAAAAGCGACTGGTTCGGCGACGTCTGGCTGTTCCAAGCGGATTTTCCGCTTGAACGCGTAAAGCTCCAAAAGGGAGAAACTACCGCCGTCCGGTGGGCAAGCAAAAGCATGATTTTAAGCATGATAGAAGAGAATTCGTTTTGCCGATACGACTATATCAAAGCGTTTCTTGGTCTCGTTTGAACACGGATACAGCCCCAAGCCGCGATCAGCTTTTCAAGCGTCCATGCGGCATTCGCCGGACTCGTCGAAGGCAAGCACACGGCATTTTCTCCTATGTATTTTCGATACAAACGGTCTGCCGTCTTTCCGTTGGTAAAAACAGCATGGATATCCGCTGAGGCAAAAATCCGGGAAAGATCGTTCGCCACAGCGTTTCGGATGCTGCTGTCCGCCGAATTTTCAATTTCACAGGCTGCGATGACGTCCCACAGCGCGATTCCGTTGGATAAAAGAAAAGCGTGTTTCTCTTCGATCGTCTCAGGCACAGGACATGCCATCACGGCCGCGGTCACACGCCAAAAGCGATTCTGCGGATGTCCGTAAAAAAAGCCCTGCTCTCTCGATTTCACCGAGGGAAAGCTTCCTAAAATCAAAATACGGGAGTTCTGATCAAAAACAGGAGGAAAAGGATGTTCGAGATGCATATATATCTCCATATATAATCAATATTTTAGGTTATTATACCATAAATTTTAGATGAAATCTATGCCCTTTTTTCACTTTGCCGCATCTTTTATTTCGATAAACACAAATGCCTTGCATTTGTGGGGCTATTATACCATAAATTTAGATGAAATCTATGCCCTTTTTTTACTTTGCCGCATTTTTTATTTCGATAAACACAAATGCCTTGCATTTGTGGGGCTATTATACCATAAATTTAGATGAAATCTATGCCCTTTTTTCACTTTGCCGCATCTTTTATTTCGATAAACACAAATGCCTTGCATTTGTGGGATTGTACACTGCCTAAAACGATCCTATCCTTTTTCAAATTTACCATAATTTTTTCAAAAAAATCTTTACATTTGGACAAATGTGTGCTATACTATGTGAGCTCGGGGGTGTAGCTCAGCTGGGAGAGCGCTGCGTTCGCAACGCAGAGGTCATGGGTTCGAATCCCACCATCTCCACCATGAACGGATACTTATTTTGATGCAAAATGTATTGAAACAAGTATCCGTTTTTTTATAAATCGCAGCCTATATTTTGCGCTCAAATAATCCCATCGGTGAAATCGAGGTGACCGATATGAAAAAATATTTTGCGGCTTTGCTGACAGTTGCCATGATATTGGCATTTTGCTCCTGCGCCATTCACACTCAACCTGAAGACAGCAGTCATGAGGGCACCTCTGCAAGCACAGCCACGAAAACGGCAGAAGACACCTTCTCTCCCGAAGAAACAACCTAATCCACCGGCGACCGTGCCATCCGTGACAAAGAACCCGGACAGGCCCGAAACCACGATGCCTACTGTACCCACACAGACAACAACGGAATCAACGCCCCCAGTCGTCACGCCTCCCGAAGAGATCATTTCTTCAAATCTTGTTTTCACCTCCAACGGCGACGGTACCTGCTATGTTTCCGGCAAAGGAAGCAGTCCAGATCCGGTTATTGTCATCCCATCGAAAAGTCCGAATGGCGATCGGGTAACCGCCATAGGAAAATATGCATTTAAGGAAACCTACGGTATCAAACAGGTCGTCATTCCCGAAAGCGTTACGGAGATCGGGGATGCTGCTTTCTTCTATTGCGAAGAGTTGAAAGCCGTATCTCTTTCCGACACGCTCACAAAAATCGGAAACAGCGCTTTCCTCGGCACAAATCTCAAAAGCATTTCAATACCGGACGGAATCACGGAAATCTCCGACGGAACCTTTTCTAAGTGTAAATTTCTTGAAAGCGTACATCTTCCGGATACCCTCACCCGCATTGGAGCAAGCGCATTTGAAGGATGCGGACTCACAAGCATCGACCTGCCGGAAAGTGTTACGGAAATCGGAGTAAGTGCTTTTGCCGGATGCCATATTACAAGCATTGCGCTTCCGCACGGCATCACCGAAATTGCGGCATATACTTTCAGCAGCTGCCCTATCACCGGCATCATCATCCCAACAGGGATAACCAGCATAGGTTCCAATGCCTTTCAGGGATGTCTGTTTTTAACTTACATTTCCCTGCCGGAGACGGTATCAAGCATCGGAAAAGATGCCTTTCTCCACGTACCCACGGAAGTATATACCGTATATGACGGCGCTTACTATCTCGGTAATTGGAAAAATCCACATCATATTCTCATCCAAGCCATAGATAAAAACATCGACTCCTGTCAAATTCATGAGAATACAAAAGTGCTCGCCCCGGGAGCATTTCAAAGCTGCAAAAATCTAACGGAGATCACCGTTCCAAATCATATATACCGCATTCCTTCCTCTGCGTTTGCGAGCAGCGGACTGCGCCGTGTAACAATCGAATACGGCATCACCGAAATTGAAAGCAGCGCATTTGATAATTGCGGTCTGCTGGAAGCCATAATCATCCCCGGAAGCGTCCTGACCATCGGAAAATCTGCATTTTCACGCTGTTCCAAATTGGAAAGCGTGATGATAGAAGAAGGCATTCAAAGCATTGAGGATTCCGCCTTCTCCATGACCGATCTTTTAGACACCATTACACTTCCCAAAACGCTTACCAGCATAGGGAAATTGATGTTTTACTGCTCCGGCGATCTTCAAGATATTACCTATAACGGTACAAAAGCGCAATGGAATGCACTCCCGAAAGGCAGCGACTGGGATTATAGCATGGGAGGACGTGATGGCGGCGGCTACATCAGCGCTTCTTATACCGTTCACTGTGCCGACGGCGATATTTATGTGAACAGATAAAACAGCTCGGCACGATCAAAGCTTCATCGGAATAATGAAATAAACAATAAAAAGGTCTCGAAATCAACATTTCGAGACCTTTTTCATACGCCATCGCATCGTGACGGCTTTTATGACAAATCATCCATATAGAATCCTGAATTTTCCCATATCCCGTGCTTTTATGCCTCGGCATCCCGCACCATCACGCCGACATAAGCGCGAAAGGCCGGCGGAATCGCATAACGCGAAAGAATCGTCTCCGCACGCTCCCATGTCAGCGTCTCCGCCATCTCCACGCACTCCGCAAGATATCCCATCAATGCCATTCCACATGTGTAAAAATATGGACGGCATCCTCGTACGGCTCACAGGAAAGCATTTCCATGCCCGTTTTTTCTCGTTTTATCCTTAAATCAAGGATTTGTAAAGAGCCGCGATCTCCTCGACGCTCGTATCCTTCGGATTGCCGGGACGGCAAGCGTCGTCATATGCCGACTGAGCAAGGAACGGAATGTCCTCCTCCTTGACGATCGCTTTCAGATCGGCGGGAATGCCGACGTCTGCGGCCAGCTTTCTGACGGCGTCCACAGCCGCCTTACGCGCTTCCTCGATGGTCATTTTCTCCGTGCCCTCGACGCCCATCGCTTTTGCGATGTCACGGTATTTATCACCGGTCGCAGGCGCGTTATACTCCATGACCGTCGGAAGGATGATCGCGTTTGCGATGCCGTGAGGCGTATCATAAAGCGCGCCGAGCGGATGTGCCATCGAATGCACGATCCCGAGTCCGACATTGGAAAAGCCCATGCCGGCGACATACTGACCGAGCGCCATGCCTTCTCTGCCCTCGGCGGTATTGGCAACCGCGCCGCGCAGGCTTCTCGAAATGATCTCGATCGCTTTGAGATGGAACATATCGGAAAGCTCCCATGCGCCCTTGGTAATATAGCCCTCGATCGCATGCGTAAGCGCATCCATACCGGTTGCCGCGGTGAGCCCCTTCGGCATCGTGGACATCATATCGGGATCGATGACCGCGACAACGGGAATATCGTGCGGATCGACGCAAACGAATTTGCGGTTTTTCTCCACATCGGTGATGACGTAGTTGATCGTGACCTCAGCCGCGGTTCCCGCCGTCGTCGGGACGGCGATGGTCGGGACAGTCTTGTTTCTCGTTACGACCGCGCCCTCGAGGCTGCGGACGTCCTCATGCTCCGGATTGGTGATGATGATGCCGATCGCCTTTGCGGTATCCATCGAAGAGCCGCCGCCGATCGCGATAATGCTGTCAGCGCCGGATTTTTTGAACGCGGCGACGCCTGTCTGAACATTTTCGATCGTCGGATTGGGCTTGATATTGGAATAAACCTCATACGGGAAGCCCGCCTTGTCGAGCAGCTCGGTGACTTTGCCTGTAACGCCGAATTTCAGAAGGTCCGGATCTGAGCAGACGAACGCCTTTTTCAGACCGCGGGTGGTGAGCTCGGTCACGATGTTCTCGATCGCGCCCTTGCCATGGTAGGATGTTTCATTCAGTACAAAACGATAAGACATAACTTGATACCTCCATATTTTGCCGATTATCTGAATAATCGTTTTTCCACCTCATATTTTAGCCCGGTTTTGTGACAAAGTCAATAAGTTTTGGTATATTTTTCATGAATGGTATATCGAATCCAAATGGTCTTTCATAACGACGTTCAACGAAGCTTCATGACGGGAGCCAGCGGCTCTATCTTCTTCAAATGATAAAGCTGAACCAGCTTTTCCGCCGCCGTCAGGTCATCCTCTCTTGCGATCGATTCCGGTTCGTGCGCGTCACAGCCCAAAATCACTTCGCAGCCGACCTCGCCCGCGATCTTCCAGAAAAGCTTTCTCGGATAGTTCCTGCCGTCGCGAATGCCGAGCAGATTGATTTCCAGCGGTATGTTCATTTTCTTTGCGGCAAGGCAAAGCCGGCGCATCTCTTCCTCATAAACGGCATCATCTCCTACAAAACGGATGACATCGGGATGCGCTAAATAGAAAAACCGTCCGGTGCTCATTCCCTCGATACATTCCTCCACGTAGCAGGCTAAGTCCTCCTCGTTCCGATCGCTGAACACATGCTTTCCACCGAGCTCGTTACGGATATAATGCTGTCCCAAAATCAAATAATCATAAGGGAACGGAGCAAGAATTTCAAGCATCTTGTCAAAATATTTAGGATAATATTCCGCCTCAAAGCCGATATAAATCGTGATATCATCCCGATATTCCTCCCGCAGGGCTAAAAGCGAGCGCACATATCCCTCGGTCTCCTCGGGACGCATCCGATGCCCCGAATAATAGCCGTCCGGGAAATAATACGGGGAATGATCCGAGAATCCAAGCACGGAGATTCCCGCCCGAATCGCCGATTCCACATATTCCCTGTCCGTTCCGCGGGCATGGCGGCAGCGCGCCGTATGCGTATGGAAATTTGCCGTCATCTTCACGGGATTTTTTTGTGTTTCATTCAAAACGCATCGCCTCGGTTCTTTACCACAAAGGATTTCATTTCCGAAACAGTATACCATGAAGCATGCAAAGATTCAACCTCATCCTGCAAAAAACGGCGTTATTGACAGTTTCATTTGCATATGATAAAATAAATTTATCTATTATTTCTATCAGGAAAGGCCGACAATGTGAATCAACATTCTCTTTTCCCCTGTACATTCGGCATCATCAGCGATATCCATATCAAGGAGGAGGACGCGGATTCCTCCGCCAATTTTCGGTCGGCGCTGCTTCAACTTGCGGCGCAGGCCGCGCAGGCCGGCGCCTCCTTGGACGGCGTACTTGCCATCGGGGATCTCGCCAACGACATGAGGCCGGAACAAATCCGCATTTTCAAAAGCATCTATGAGGAAATTTTCGATCCGGAGAAGGTACCGCTCATCCATTGCTACGGCGACGATCACGACCTTGTTTGGAGCGACCCTCATGCCGCGGATATCATTCGGGAATACACGGAAATATTCGGAGAAAGCTATTATCGATATGATATCGATTCGTCTGCCATATTCGCCGGCAACCGCCACGCGGTGATAAAGGGATATCACATCCTCGCGCTCGAGCCGGCGGGCAGGCGGCCGATTGTTTATTCTGATAAAACAAAAAAATGGCTCGCGGAGAAGCTCGCAGCGGTCACACGGAGCGAGCCTGAAAAATTCGTCATCGTCATGACCCACCCCATGATTGCGAATACGGTCTACGGAAGCGAACTCGGCGGCGGCGCATGGGCGACGGAGGAGCTTACGGATATTCTGTCGAAATATCCGCAGGCGGTCGTTTTCAGCGGACATCTGCATTTTCCGCTGAACGATCCGAGAAGCATCATGCAGACGACGTTTACCGCCGTAGGCACCGGAGCTGTGCGCTATCTCGGCGTGGAAACCGACGGCTTTGCCAAGCCCGCCGCCCCATGCCCCGTTCCGGACAGTTTTCAGCTGTCACAAGGACTTCTTATGCAGCTTTCTCCCACGGGAGATATGACGCTCACAAGGATGGATTTCAAAAAACAAGCCGAAATCGGCGAAAAATGGATGGTTCCCCATCCCGGAAACGACCGTTCCCATCTCTCCGTATATACGCGCGCCCGCGCCGACGAAAGGCACAATAAACCGCCGGTGCTTCACGGATTTTCGGTCGAATTTCTTCCCGGGAACGCGCCGGAGCGTCGGAACGCCGTCATTCGCTTCCCTGCCGGCACGGACGATGAATTTGTTCACCATTACATCATAGAATACGGAGAAAAAGGCGGCGAAAAAAAGCGCCGCCGCATTGTCACCGACTTTTATTCCTCGCCGTCCCCGTCCGACATGAAAAAAGAATGGGAGCTCACCATTCCGGATTTTACGTGCGGATCCCCCTATGTATTTACGCTTACCGCATACGACTCTTGGAACGCGGCAAGCGAGTCCCTGAAAACGGAAGTCGTTTGCCGATAATCGGATCGATATCCGTATTTACAAAACAGTGCTATCCCCAAATGCACGCGAATTAAAATAAACCTAAACATATTGCCATCCGCAAATGCACCATACGTTCCCACCGAATTACAAAAGCAAGGAGATTTCCATGAAAAAAATCCGCCTTTTCATCGTCGCAAGCTTATTCCTTCTGATGTTCGCACTCGGCTTTTCTTCCGTATCGGCAGCCTCTCCGCTTCCCGAGTTTTATGTATCCATATCCGTCAACGGGAATGAAGCCGAGGCGTTTCGCATTCTTCCCGACGGAGGCAATGTCTTTCTCCCCAGCGCCGCAGACATAAAAAATGTCAAAATCTGCTGGAACGGCGGGACTGTCTCTTACGGCAAAACGGGCGCCGCATCTCTTGGAAGCTGCGATCCCGGCGGCAGCATCGATCTTTCTCCGATGCTTGCAAAAGACTCGCAGGGAAACATCTGCTATGACGTCACTTTCACGGCCGCCTCCGGTTCGCAGCGGTACGTATTCTATCACGATGCCAAGCTGCCCGTCGTCTCCATCGAAACCTCAAAGGGACTGGACTTTGTCGAGGCCTCCAAAAACAACAGAGACCAAGGCGCCCGCATCCTGATCCTCGATGAAAACGGCAAAACGGAGTATTGTGATGAAACAAGCGGCACAAAAAGCGAAATCAAGGGACGCGGAAACGCCACATGGGGCTATTATAAAAAGCCGTATCAAATCAAGCTCTCCTCAAAGCAGCCGCTTTTTGGCTTGGATTCGGCCAAAACTTGGATCCTGCTCGCCAACTATGTCGATCAATCCGGACTTCACAACGCGCTCGCCTTCCAAATGGGAGATGCGCTGGAGCTGCCCTACAACATCGAATATCGATTTGTCAACCTCTACATCGACGGCTCCTACCGCGGTATCTATATGCTTTGTGAAAAGGTGCAGATCGGCTCCGGCCGGATCGATATCCGTGAGCTTGAAAAGTTCAACGAAGCGGAAAATCCCAACATCGATCTATCCGCCCTGCCGATCCGGACGGTCACGACAGGCGAGCTTGTCTCAAATTCCATTCTTACCTCGTATACCTATGCCGACGGCATGACCTCGCCCTCCGACATCACCGGCGGATATCTCGTCGAGCTTGACAATGTATGGGGTGCCGCGGAGCCTTCTCGCTTCACCACGGAAAACGGCAACACGTATGTCGTGAAATCCCCCGAATACGCGAGCCGCGAGGAGATGGAATACATCGCCGGCCTGTTCGCCGAAATGGAGGAGGCCATCTATTCGCCGGACGGGTATAACCGCAAGGGCAGGCATTACAGCGAATATATCGATATGGACAGCTTTGCAGGCGTATATGTCGTCGAGGAGCTTCTCAAAAACTGGGACGCCTATTTCTCCAGCATGTTTTTCTACAAGGATGCGGATACAAACGGCGAGGTCTCCAAAATCTATATGGGACCGCTGTGGGATCTCGACAACATTCTCGGCAACCTGAGCTTCGACACCTATGCGACGGATACCGGCTTTCTTTGGGCACAGAACGGTGTATTTTCCAATTATGTCCGCGCGCTTGCTGCTCCGCTGATGACCCATAACGACTTTGCCGACCTCGTCTCGGATAAATTTGATTTCTTGTATCTTGAAACACAGAAATACCTTGCAGCCGGCGGATGGATCGAGCAGACAAGCGAGATGATTTCGGATTCCATCGCAATGGACAGAATCCGATGGAACATTTACGATCCCGCAGCATGGGTCTTGAACGCAAGCGGCACTGGTAAGGTCTCCACCAGATTTGTGCATTTCCGCGTTTATGGCTCCGGAACGGATAAGATGCCGTCCACAGCGCTCGGTTATCTGCGCTACTTCCTTTCGGAACGGGCAGACGCGCTGCTTCTCTCGATCGGCGGCGGCGTGGTTCCGACGCCTAAGCCGGAGGAAACCACATCGCCCGCTGTCACCACCGGAGGCTCCTCTGAGGAAACGACCCAGCCGGAGCAAACGACCGCATCGGAAATCCCTCCGACGGAGGAAACAACCGAGACGCCGCTCTCTCCCGCCACGGCAAATCTCACCGGATGGCTCGTCGCCGCCATAATCGTCTGTGCAATGATTCTCCTTTGCGTTTTGCTCTTCTTGATCAAGAAAAAGAAATCCTGAAAAGCGGCTTATATCAAAATTCGGGAGGCGTCTCATTACGCCTCCCGAATTTTTTGTCTCAACTATCAGCCGTTTCCTCCATACCCGGTTTTTCCGGCACGGGAAGAAAGCCTTTGTCCTTATTTTTCATCGGCAATAGAATGAGGATCGAAATGAGCAGCACAAGCGTTACGCAAATTCCGCCCTCCGGTCCAAAGCTCCCGCCGTTGATCCAAGACTTGCTGTCATCTCCGACAAAAGAAAAAATCGAAGCCGTGGGATTCATTCCGCTGACCTGCAAGCCGAAAATATTTCCCTGTGCGAAATTCCACATCGTATGGATCGCGCAAATCCCCCAAATATTTCCGCGCCGGACCATATAAACAGACGCAAAAAGCCCAAACAGCAGCAGATTCAAAAAAGCAAGCCACGAAATTCCGACGTTGGCGGCATGCAGCAAGGCAAACAGGGCGGAGTTGGCAAGCATGGCAGCCAGCAAGGAAGAACGCCTCGCGGCGGACACAAAAAAATATCCCCGGCACAAAAGCTCCTCGCTCGCCCCTTGAACGACATAACCGAGAAACATAAAAAGGATCATGGCGATTCCCCCATTTACCAATGCTCCGGCATAGGAAAGGCCGCCGAACACCACATTGAGCCCTATAACGGCGGAAAACATCACAAGTCCGACCACAAGTCCGATTCCATATTCCGAAAAAACGGAAGTGCGCGTCAGTCCCATGGTATAAAGTTTTCGTTTTTCAATAAAATGTACATACAAAAAGACGGCGGCGATGGTTCCGACCGTTGCAAACAGCATGGCTAAAACAAGGGAATCCGGCATTTCGAGCAGAGAAAGCCACTCCGTAAGACTGATATTCTCTCCCGCTTCCATTTTTGAAAGCAGGCTCTGAAAGCTCTCGCTTGAAAATAATGCGACAATCGTCGGAATGATCATGAGCATTTCCTGTAAAATCCCGCCCGCCAAAAAGACAACGAAAAAAATCAGAATCTCCAGCCACAAGCTTCGTCCGCGGCTCTGTTCGGCAGCTTCACGAATGACGGCCGGTTTTTTTATCCATACTTTCACGATGATGCACTCCTTTCCATTCCGATTCCAATCATAACACAGTGAGCGACAAAAAACAATCCCAAAACAAAAAAGGGCTTCTGTGACCAGAAGCCCTTTTTGCCGTATTAGGTTCCACCGAAGCCGGAATGCTCGATACCCTGAATCAGATATCTCTGACAGAAGAGATACATCAGAATCAACGGCAGAATGACCAAAAGTCCGGCTGTATTTTTGACAGCGATCTCATACGTCTGATAATTGACGCCTGCTTGACTCTTCAAAATATCAAGCGTCGCCGGCATCTCAGACCAAAAGCTCGTGCTCGTCAAAAACAGATGGTCCGAAGACGGCATGAATGTATTGACATAGAAGATATCTGTCCACTGCCATGAAAATGCGAGAATAAAGACCGTGATCAGCATTGGAACGGAAAGAGGCAGAATGATATGGAAAAACGTCTTGAAAACGCCATAGCCGTCAACATACGACGATTCCTCCAGTTCATCCGGAACACCGCGATAAAACTGTCGCATGATAAAGATAAACAATCCGTTCTTAAATGCGAGACCCGTCAGCGACAACAGAATCAACGGGACATAGGTATTATAAATTCCCTGCGTGAATCCGATAGCTGAATAGAAGCCGGTCGCATTTAAAATTCCGAAGATGTCAAAGTAGATAAACTTCTGGACAAACGAAGACGACAAAATCTGATGCGGAACGATCATCGTCAGCAAGACCAACGCAAACATCACGCCGCGTCCCTTAAACTTGAACTTGGCAAACCCATATCCGATCAGCGCGCAGATGAACGTCTGCAATACCGCACAGCTGAAAGACAGGATGAACGAATTCAGCATAGCCTCAAAATAATGATTTTCAATGATCAAATATTTATAGGTATTCAGTGTCGGATATTTCGGGATCAGCTTCACGTCGGTTTGAATAAAGTCCACCGGACTCATAAAGGACGACGAGATCTTAGAGAAAAACGGGAATAAAATAATATAAGAAATACCGAAAAGAAGCACAAATCTGAATATCGAAATCAGCAGCTTTTTATAAAAATGACTGTTGAGATATTTAGCCTTTAATCTCTCCTTGCGGGATGTTCTGTCAAAATCTACTCGGATTTTATTTTTAGATTCCTTTAACACCCGCGGAGTGTCCTGATTATTATTCATGATGTTTTCCCCTCCCTTCTCAGTCGTTTCGGCGTTGATAGAACACAAACTTCCGACATATCAACGCAACAAGTCCGAGCGTTACAATCACGATCATAAAATAGGTCCACGCAGCAGCGGACTGCTGTCCATTCGGCACGCCGTTCGGGGAAATATCGATGATCGCCTGCATGACTTCATTGGATTCCGCCGTAAAGGAGTCAATAACGGTATAAAACGCATTGGCGAGTATCATGGGGCTTATCATTGGGAAAGTGATCTTCCAGAAAGTTTCCCAACCGGTAGCGCCCTCCATCTGACACGACTCATAAATAGATGGTGAAATGGATTGCAGACCGGCAAGGAATATCAGCATCTGTACGCCGGCACGGTTGACAATATTATAAATATTGCTTACCAAATTTGTGATCAACTCTGTAAATTGACCTCCGACGCCTAAGCTTTCAAGCATCATGCCGATATCCATCATATTGACAAGACCGCCGCTTGAATTGACCTCTCCGAGATCGATGCCCTCCATACTGGACATGGATTCCAAAATCGTGTTGTTGGCATTATCGATCTTCGCAATAATGCCGGCGCTGACAACGACAGGAATAAAGAAGATCGCTCGAAACGCCGCGCGTCCAACCATTTTCTGATTGAGCAGCACCGCAATGAAGAGTGAAAACATAATAATGATGATAATGTCAAGAATCTGTTGGGCAAAGCTAGTAAGCATCATTTCAAGGAATGTTTTTCCTTCATCGTTCACCGTTGTCTCAATCAGCTGCTTGGTAAAGTTTTCAAAACCGACCCAAGTCAGCGAATACCCGCCGCCCTTGATGGCGGGTATCGTGTTATACTGAGCAAAGCTATAAATAAACGATTCATAAATCACACTTGCATAGATGAAAACCAATCCGATTACAAACGGAAGAATAAATACCCAGCCCATTCTGGATTTTTTCTCATTCAGAGAGGCGCCTCTGTGCTTTTTCTTGCCAGAAGCCAATGCTGTTTTTTTCATTTTCAGTTCATTTGTCATCTTTCACCTCTCCTTTCTTCACTGAATTACATAGGTCTGAGGACCGACAACCACATATTCCGTATCCGATACTTGGATAAGTGCATTCGATGTCATATAATTGAAATAACAGACCGTTCCATCCGAGCTTGTAAGCTTCACAACATGAGTCGTCGTCGGCTTTGTGAGACCGCTGATAACTCTATCAAGTGCGCTCTTCGCACGGGAGATTTCTCTTTCATTCCCTGTAAGCAGCGCGGCGTCATATTTCTCCTGCGCCTCTTGATAATTTTTCAGCTGGCCTTCCGTCGGCTGATAAGCGTCGACAGCTTCATAAGAAATAGAAGCGGTATCCAACACTTCAATATCGTCGGCTTTAACAAAGGATTCAGCACCGAGAATATACAAGCCGCCGTCATGCTCTATTGCGACATCATAGCTGTTATAGTTGATATAGAACATGGTCTTTTGCCCATTATCGCTCGTATATGTCACCGAAACAACATTATCCACCGAATATTTTGATGAAAACGTGGTCGAAAGCGTGTATCTTTCCTTCAGCGTGTTATACTTTTCGCGCAAGGTAACTTCACAGCGTTCATTGATGGGATCGCTCGGATCGCTGCTGTTTCCATACAAAAGCAGTGTGGCTTCCGTCTCTCTGGAATTAAGACGAAGTAAATCCACCTCATCCATGACATCAAAATATGCTTCCTTTGCACTTTCGTAAGCGGCAAGCGTTTGATTGTACTGTGCAAACATAAAGTTTGCCTTTGTGCTGTCAAGACGATAAGCGGTCACAAAGCTGTGATCGGTAATGGTAGCAGTCTGCAACGCTCCCACCGCATCATTCAGCATATTATAATAGCTTATCACATCCTCTTTCCATGTTTCAAATGCAACGGAATAGTTATCCGACAGTCCCATTGAATATGCCGTCTTGATCTCCAAAGTATTTTGATACGAAAGAAGGAAATAGAGTGCGGCTCCGTTTTCCAAGGATTTCAGCACCTCGTATTTGACATCGCCCTCCGTATTGATCACACTTCCGGCATAATTCATATAACCGTGCAGAACCATTCCAATAAAGGGGATGGAATACGAAGAAATCTGATAGCGGCTATTATCCAGCGGGAGGCTGACGATATCCGAGGCATACGGAAACGTATACGCATTGCCGCCAGCAACAAGAACTTTGCCGTATTTATCCTTCATCGTATTCAGGATATCCATCGTGTTTACCTTAGAATCCTCACGGGTAATCGGATAATCGTCGTTAAAATCCGAATTCAGATCCGTCCCGAGAGTCATAACGGATATCGCACCGATCTCGTACTTGTCATAATCCTTCGCAAATTTTTCAAACAAAACCGCATAGGCACCGGAAGAAACAACATTTTTATAACCCGTCATAGAAATCGCCTGATAGACGGAATCATAATCGCGCTTCATCGTATATCTGCCGCTCATCGCCTGAGCCGCATGCTTCCGGAAAGAAAAGCCGGACCCTGTTTTCTTGAATGCTATATTTGCAAAATCAAATTCCGGATAAATATCGATACCGGATCCCTGCGCATATTCCAAAAGCGTCTGAAGACCTTTTTTACCGCCTACGGTAGACGACCACTTCACATAAGAGGGATAATAAGGCTCAGACATATTGCCGTTGGCGAAGCCTTCAAGAATAAACTTCACATTGGTAATATTGGCGTCCTTAAGCTCCTCACTCATCGTAATGACATCCTCAAACGTGGTAAGCGGCTTTGTCACTGTAATTGGGAAAGAAAGAAACGTATCCGTTGTTTCCAAAGCGCCAAATGAATGAATATACAAGGGCAGCGAGCTTTCAAGCTCAGAAGAAACAAGCTTATCAATGGAACCGTTGTTGATCAGATAGTCACGATAAGCATTGGCCATACCGACGTACGACGGATCATAATAATCGACACCATTTTCCTCCGCAATATTCGGATCGGAAAGCATCGTATAATGAATCGTATAGTTGCCGGTATACTTGGTATCGATCGTCGTCGACATCGACGCATCGTTGCCGCCGATGGAAGAGCCGATGGAAACAGAGTCGGACTGCTTTATCGTAAACAGCGCAAATACCGTACTGTATTCTGTGGTTCCCGAGGCTCCTGTCCATCCGGTCTGCTTCAGATTTGCACGAATCGAAGCAAACGAATCGCCCTCTTCGATGATCGCGACAAACCCCCGCTTATAGGATTCCGTCACAAGCTTATCAGCAACAGCAGGACGGCCCTCTCCTCTGGAAACGCTCGTGGTAACGTCGTAATATTCGGTCAATCCAAAAACTGGAACCCGGAAGGTTTCCGCATTGGCATTCGTCGCATCGAGGGATTCCATTGCAAAATCGTAGCCATACATCGAACCGCCCTGAATACCGCTTTTCGCTGTACCGTCGTCGTTATAGTAGGAAAGAAGCGTGCCGCTTCCGTCCGGAATAAAGATATATCCGCCGGTTCTCGAAATCTTTCCGCCGTCGCCTGTTTCCGTGCCGGTAGATTTCAGCGTCGTGCATCCAAGATACGGAAGCAGAACGAGCGACTCCAAAACATAGTTCGTCTCATTGTATCGAATGCTCTTCGCTGGAATCTTGGCTGTAAGTCCGCTTTCATCGATCGTATATTCCACAGCAATCCTAAAAAGCGGCGGTTCTTTTTCATCTCCCTCATATCCGGTCAGCTCGTGATCCTCTTCCAGCTTATCATAGGTATAGTCCGGACAATATTTTCGGATAAGCTTTTCGATATTTTTCTTCATTCTTTCGCCGACGCCCTGCAAAACATACATCTGAGCGCCTTCATTTTTGACAAGGAACTCGTATGTCTGGGGCCTATTGGGATCAGGTGTCGACTGTGGATCATAAACAGACCCCGCTTCGGCTGGTCCCACAAGACCATATGGCGTACTGGTAGAGGAGGTCGCATTCTTTAATGCGTTATAGAGCAGCAGCTCCTCTGAGGTAAATTCCTCCGTATGGGTATCCAAGACATCAAGGATTTGGGATTCAAAGCTGGATTTTTCAATCCACTGCGGAATCAGACGTTTGGTATCGACCGTGCCGATCGCATATTCGACGCGAACACCGCCCGAAATGTTCTTAAAAACAATCTGCCCGCCGCTCAGCGCCGCATCCGTATAGCTTTTCATCGTGGCCGATGTATTCGTAGAGGTATCCAAATACTGCAAAATGATCTGAGAAAGCAAGGCCTGTCTGATCGGGTCATCGTCTCCCTTATCCTTAGAAGAGGATTCCGTAGAAACCGCAATATCATAAGGATTTGAGAACAAATACTCGCCGGTTTTTAGATTCTGCAAAGCAAATTCAGCCGACTGTGTATCAAAATACAACGCATAGCCGGCATCCGCATCCTCGTACATGAGAGTCATCGTAGCCACTTTCGCCTGCTGAGATTGGTACTCAGTTGTGGGATAAACAGATATGTCTACGGCATCAGCAGCAAAAACAGGCAGGCTCACAGCAGAAAAAGCAAGCAGTATTGCCAAAACCGCTGAAATTATTCTGAATTTTTTCATATTTTCCTCCCCTGTTTATTGTGCTCGGTATGATATTTCTGTGATGATTTCGGATACGAAGCTCACCATTCTCTGAATAAGATTCGTAAACAGAAGAATGATAAACAGAATAAATACCATTCCGATAATCGTAAATAACGTGATGGCGATATTGCGTCCCATCGAATAGCCGTGCGTCGTCATTGAGCCGAAGAAAATAAGTGCGCCGGTCCAAATATAAGCAATCGCCACAAACAAAGTGACAAACTCAGCCTCCGACAAAGACAGGAAATTCGTTAGAATCGTCGTCGGAATATAGATCAGCGGCAACGGGAGCAACGCATACGACGTGGCAATGAAAATATCCTTGAAGCTTCCCTCTCCGTCAAACAGCGTCGTCAAGCACCAGTTTGCTACACACCAAAGAAGCAGAGGAGCCAATACAATCATAATCGGAGAAAGAAGGTTGATTTGCTGGCCGCCGCCAAACAGATAGGCGGAGCCCACCATATTATACATCACCGCTACAATGGTAAAAGCTAAGATGCAGAAAGCGCCTCTGACCGAACCTCGCTTTTCATGCTTTAAATCCCAGAATCCGTCAAACGGATGCATGATCACATGAAATCCGAATAAAAACTCTTCCCAAAGCGTTCGTTTCCCTGTCTTAGTCTCTCCGGCCTTGTTCTTTTTACCGACATATTTGAAGAACTTCGCCAACAGAATTATGACAGCGACAACGACAACGATAATCAGAAGAATATATTTCTCTACCATTTCTTTACGATAGCTTTTGAAAGCAACGGAATAGTTGGTTTGTTCCCAAGCTTTTTTATAATACTCCATCGCTTCTTCGTATTGACCTTGACGGTAGAGATTTTTTCCGATTCCGACATAAGCCGCATCAAAGTTGATGTTTCTTCTGAGAATATCCTGCCAATCCTCGTAGGCTGCGGAATATTCACGAATGCTGTTGTGATACAGCGCCTGATCGATCACATCGCCGTAATCCGTCCTCTTAAAAATCGTGATGGAATTCAGCGTGCTGTCGAGAACATAAATATCGCTTCCGCAATAGGTGATCGCCGTCGGCGAAGAAAGGTTGCCGAGCTGCTTGCCCTGATCGCCAAAAGCAAACAACAGATTGCCTTCATTGTTATACGTGTAAATTTTAGACCGTTTGGAATCCAAAACCGACCACATGCCGTTCGGCCCCATCGCAATGTCCACAAGCTCAGAGGGACCGTTGGACTTCGCATAGTCGCCCATGGTGTTGAAGACTCTTTCACCGGCCGGCATGGCAAATCCGTTCCTGACCATGACGTCGTCGCCCTTGGCGTTCAAACGCTTGACCGGCGCATAAGTGCTTGTTTTTGCGTTCGATTGGATCGCCGAGGCCAGCAGCTCCGCCTCCTCGTCATCAAAAATGATAGTCGCCCAAACCAAGCCCTCGTCGTCAAGAGTAAGGTTCTGATAAGGAGTCGATATATAGGATTCCGTCACAACATTCGGGAAAAGCATACGGCGGATCCTGACGGCAAGAGAAACCGTCGTTTTCTGCGCGCCAAGAAAGCTTTGGAAAGAACCGTCCGGATTGAGCGCAATAATACCGCTGTATGTTGTTGAGGAAACAATATACATTGTTCCGGACGAGTTTACCGCTACCGCCTGCGGACGAAAGACCGTATCCGTGCCCATGACGTCCGCCGTCGGGGCTTCTACAATGGATTTAAAATTCCCTTCCAAGTCAAAAAGCACGATACGGGAATTCTGCCAGTCGCAAACATAGATCGTATCGGAATTCACAAACAATCCGCGCGGATCGGAAAGCGAGTCCTGAACACCGTTTTCATTGATAAACGAGCTGATTTCAAACTCATACATAAAGTCAGGATCACAGACGACCACCCGGTTGTTTCCTGAATCGGATATATAGATCTTGTTGTTCTCATCGACAAAGATATCCTTTGCTCCGTTCAGCGGCGTCTGCATATTCATCTCATAAGAAGTAATAGCAGCACTTGGCGTATACGCATGCGGAGAAGTCAAAATATCTCCCTCAATAGAATACGTATACGTCTCATACGGAGCCGCTGCGGCAGAAAGCTGCATTACAGATCCTGCAAGGAGGACAAAGCAGAAAATCAATGTCAATATTTTCGATATTCTTTTCAAAATTTCATCCTCCTATCTTAATCTTTCATACCGGACGTAGACATCGTTTCTACGATGCGGCTTTGGCTGATGACAAACACGATAACCGGAACGATCAGCATGACGATCGCTGCGGCTGCGCCGACGCCTGCACGGGCGATACCGCCGGATACGACCTGAGAAATCGCATAGTTGAAAGTTTTCAGCTGCTCGCTCTGAATATAGATCGACGAACCGGTATTCCACAAATCCTTGAACGAATACACGATAAGCGTCAGCCATGCAGGCTTAACCATCGGCATCGCGATCGTCCAATATGTTCGAAGCTCACTGGAACCGTCAAGTCTTGCGGATTCCAAAACGGCATCCGAAATGCCCGACACCATGAACTGACGCATCAGGAACATTCCAAGCGTCGCGCCCCATGCGGGAATGATGATCGCCCAATACGTATCCACAAGGCCAAGCTTACTCATCGTCATGAAGTTGACGATGCTGGTAACAGTTGCCGTAAACATCAAAGAGTATTTAACACCGGCAAACAGGATTCCGCGGCCGGGGAACTTGATCTTGGAAACCGCATAAGCGGCAAGTGAGCCGAAAACAAGGTTTCCGAACGTACCGACAACAGAAATAAACACCGTGTTGAATATATATCGGGAAAACGGCACCCACGAAGAGGTCATGCTCTTAAACATATCCGAAAAGTTGGATAGCGTCGGATTCACGACATAAAATTTCGGCGGATAATTCCACAGCTCATCCAGCGGCTTCAGCGATTGGATGATCGCATAATACATCGGAATAAACATGAAGATGCCGAATATCGTCAAGAATATGGCGATGCCGGCGTCTCCTCCGGCTGAACGGGTAAGGACGACTTTATGATTTCTTGTTCTTAATTTTCTCGCCATATCATTGTCCCACCTTCGATAGCAATTTATTTACAAGCATGTTCGCGCCTATCATGATTATGAACAGAATCATGGCAATCGCCGACGAGTAGCCGACCTCAAAACGCTGACCGCCGTAGTCCTGCAAATGATGCATGATCGTATGCGCTGCATAGTTATAACTCGGGAATCCTGCAAGGTCATTGACAATCGAACCGAAGTTAAAAGACTGCGTAATCGACATAACCGCACCGAATAACAGCTGCTGCTTCATATTCGGAAGCGTCACATACCAAAGCTCCTGCCATCGGTTCTTGATGCCGTCAACCGCAGCGGCCTCATATTGGTCCTTCGGGATCGTCTGCAAGCCGCCGATAAACGACAGGAAGGAAACGCCGAGAGATGTCCACAAGGCGACAATGATACAAAGCGGCATGATCCATGTTTCATTTTGAAAGAACTGAATCGGGGTTTGTATGATGTCAAGACTCAAGAGGATCGAGTTCGCGTACCCATAAGTGTCCCCGTCAAAGATGACCTTCCAAATAAAGGTCATACCAGACGAAAGAGACGGCGCATAGAATATAAGCGTAATAACCGCACGAATCTTCGGGGGGAGCTCGTTGATAAACCACGCTGTAAACAAGGAAAGAAAATAGGAAACCGGTCCTGTGATCACAGCGAAGATAAACGTATTCTTAACGGCGATAATGAAAATATCATCATCCAAGAAAAGCCTAAGATAGTTATCGATCCCCACAAACTGAGGAGCTTCGATCATATTGAATATGGTAAGACTGAAAAACATTGAAAGCACGACAGGGGCGACGATGAATACTGTAAAAATCAGATAGAACGGAAAGCACATAAGATAGGCAACATAATTGCGTTTCATCTCTTTCCATGTCCATTGCCATTTTGACATATCCTTGCGGGCTACCGGCTTGCGCTTCTTCTGTTTCGCTTCAACAGCATTTTCTGACATGTCCGATCTCTCCTTTGCTATCAAATTTTACTTTTTCGAGGGAATATAAAATTCCCTCTTGAGCTCTTCGCGCTTACGCTCAAACTCTTTGTTGATCGTCGTCGTATAATCCATCAGCGCCTCGCTCGGAACCATTCCGTCATTATATACATTAAGGAAAGCAAATCCGATATAACGTGAAATGATATAGCTTCCCGGCATTTCCGGAACGCCGACGAGATTGGAAAACTGAGTTCTCAGTTCTCTCAGCTCATTTGACGACCATGACATATCGTTGAAAGCTTCCATATTCGCGGTCGCATATTTACCGGCAGATCCGAGAAGCGCCACCAGCTCATTGGCATACTGTCCTTGTATATCGGCGCTCATCCACCATTTGATAAAATCAAAGCCTGCCTGACCGGTGCCTCTGTCAACCGCATCTTTCATGATGACAATACAGTTGACCGAAGACACGATAGAGGAATTGACCGTGCCGTCCTCTTGCACCGTGCCCGGAATCGAAGTGAAGCCCCACAGTCCCTCGAGCTCAGGGGCAAATACCGTAAACTGGTTATAGTTTGTAATATAATCGCCGAAGAAGAGCGGCATCTCACCCGTCCGGAAACGGTTCGGCGCATCATATGTCAGAGGAAGCTGATAGGTTGTATAGAATGAACACATGCGCGTAAAGGCATCCAGCGTCACATCCTGATCAAAAGAAATCGTCGTACCGTTGTTGCTGTAAAGCTCTCCGCCGTTTTGGTAGATCATCATATAAAACAAGTTGGTACGGTCAGCAGAAGCACCGGCGCCAATCAGATAATTCTTGCTGACGAGAATCGGCAAAACCGCGTTGAATTCATCCCACGTTGTCGGGACCTTGAGCCCCAGCTCCGCAAAAACATCCTTTCGATAAAACATAACATTGAAGCTTTGCTTCTCAGGCACACCGTAAACTGCGATATCGCCGTCGGGAGAACCGAGCGCAACCGTCAAAGGAACCCATGCGGATTCATGGAAATATCCATATACCTCATCAAAGCCCTCATACTGGCTAACATCGAGTGTAGCACCGCGGACCGCGTAGTTGATGGCATTCGACGAGGTCACATCCATCATAACGTCAGGGCCAACGCCCGACAGCGTCGCAGGAAGCAGCGTTCCCGCCGTAACCAGCTTCAGATTGACAGAAATGTTGGGATTATCTCTTGTAAAGCTTTCGTCGATAAGAGAACGGATGATCTGCGTATACTCACGTGAAACCGTCGTCCATACCTCAAGCTTTACGACATCTTCTCCCTCGGCTGTGGATTCGAATGAAGATTCATCGTTGACGAAGCTGTAAAAGAACATCTGGATCTCATACCACGCGCTCTGGAAAAAATTGCCTTCCCCGGCCGGCAGCTCATTTCCCGCAGGCTGTATCACAAAATAGTCAAGGATCAGAGACTGCTGGCTGATTTCGTTGAGCCATGTTCCAAGGTTGCCGATATAGGATTTCAGCTGCGTAAAGTTCTTAGCAATCTGCCTTTCGCTGTCCGAGGACATTTTTTGCAGAATGCGGGCAACATTTTCGATCGTAGCCGTACTCGAGCTCTTTTTGCCTCCGCCGATCTGCTGCATTTCTTCCGAAATATCGAACAGCCTTTTTGCAATCACACCCATCTCCGATATTTCATCCGGAATTCTTTTATAATAGCTGTAATCCATATACGGGTCCGGGCTCGAGCCGGAAATTTGAAGGATCTTGATGTAGATCGAATTGATCTGCGTCACACAGTCACGGATTTCCGAAATGATTTCACCGAGATTTCCGAGGTTGACCTCCAGCTTCATCGTATGCTCGCCTTCGGAAAGATAAAATTCAAATTCCGTCGTCCCATCGCTGAATGTTCCAACCTGCCAGCTGCTGCTGTAAAGGAATTCCAGGTTGTTCGCTTCTTCAAAGGGAATTTCCCCGTCAAGGTACAGACGGCGGGAAACGAACAAGCCCTCGACCTGATCCTGAAGAAATCTTGTATTGATCGTATAAAGGCCGGCCTTTCCCTCCGGTATTACAAAGGTCCATTCAATCCATTGTCCGACCGTCGACCAGTTGTAGCTTCCGTTCTTGCCGCCGACATCATTGATAAGCTGATATTTCGCGCTCTGCGGGCTTGTGATCGCGGAGCTTCTGTCATTTTGTCCGTATATGGTGCTGGAGGAGGTCGCCGTATAAAATTCCGCTTCGAGAAAAATGCTGGAATCCGCGGGAGCCTTGGTATAACCCGCCGCAGCGTTCTTCGCCTGGTATTCTTCATATGTTAATGTTTCTTCTCTTGTGCGCAGCGTGATCGTATCAAGAACCACCGGCTCTTTCTGAGCCTCAAGAGAAATGGTATTTTCTCCGGCCTCAAGATAGAAATAAAATTCATTGTTGTAATTTCCGGTTGGATCGCATACCGTATATTCCATCCACATGGGATTTTCCACCTTAGTGGGGCGGCGGTCGTTTCCGCTGGAATCCTTTTCATATTCGATATCCGTAATATTGCCGTTCTCATCACGCACGACAGTCAAATCGGAAAGATCCTCTTCCCATCGCTTGGTCATGAGAAGATTTCTGACCTCGGTGAAAGGGACCTCTCCGTTGATACGCAGAGTTCTCTCAATATCCGTAGCCTTCGACTGAATCGGGAAATACGAAAGGTCGATCGCATAAAGTCCGGAAACAGGGACCGTCACTTTCCAGGTAACAGTACCGCTGTCCGGCAGATAAAGCACATCCGACTTTCCGCCGAGCTCTCCCATCACCTGCGCGCCCTCAGGAAGCGAAGAGGTTTCCGCATCGACCGCACGAATCACAATAGGCTCGCCTTCATAATTCGGATAAGAGCCATATTTTTCCTTATACTCGGACCATTTATCGTCTCCGAGTATTTCAAGAGCTTCCGCCGTTGTGCTGTCCTCCACAGATGCTGCGCTGGTCCCGGTCGGAAGCGACACGGCACAAACGCTGAGACCAAGACATGACATCATCATAATGCCAAGCAAAAGCGCGATCACTCTTGTCAGCTTTGAATTTCTCATAGACTTTCCTCCTAAAATTATACGGTATTTCTATCCACAATTCATTGAACTGTCAAGCGATTTCTGAAAAAATATCCAAAAACCAGCATAAATACGTATGTTACCTTAATATGTTACCACTCGGTTAATAAAAAATCAATAATTTTGAAAAGCTCAATTTTTCTTTTTTTTACAATTCATTCTACTTTTTCTCGATTTTTTTGGTACAAACGATTTACGCGAGAAACCGATATTTTTTGAGCGGATCGACGCCCGCTTTTCCCTTCTAAAATCTTATTCGGTTAGGTATTTTTTATTTACAGAACCACTTGGATAAATTTCGAAAAAGCTTTTTCAAAAAAAGGATTTTTCGAGAAATTCATTTTGTTTTTTATTGCGCATTGGAAGAGCGTAAGTAAAATTTAATATCCCGCAAAACATCAAAACAAGTCACCAAAAGAAAAGCGTCCTTGGTTCTTGTGAAAAATTCACAAAAACCAAGGGCATTATTTTATTTTTTGACAAAAATCACAAAAAACAAAAAAATTAAATTTCAAAGCTAAAATCCGCAACTTTTTTCTAATATTATTATAATAATGCACATTTAGCAACACAATCATTAGTCAAAAGCGATTTCATAAAATACGGCTGTTTCCTACTGCTTTGCGGCATGTATCGGCAAGCTCCCCAAAAATTCGACTATCACACTGTGGCGGCAAAAAGCCGGCGCCTTTCACAAAACCGCATCTTCGACATAAAATCCGACTTTTCTAACCCCAAATAAGCGGCAATGCTTCCATTTGAAATTCGGTCGACGCGAGCAAAATGCGGCTCCGATGCCTGCGCTGCGATTCTCCGAGCGCTTTTATACTTTTATAAATATTTTTCCGCGGCAGCAACCGCCAAACGGTCGCAGCGCTCGTTGTATTCATGGCCGTTGTGACCGCGCACCCATATAAAGCTCACCTTATGGATCTCCAAAAGACCGAGCAGCCGTTCCCACAAGTCCACATTGAGAGCCGGCTTTCCGTCGCTCTTTTTCCAGCCCTTTGCGCGCCATGACCGCGCCCAGCCGAGGCTCACCGCATCCACAAGATATTTGGAATCCGAGAACAGCTCGACCTCACACGGCTCTTTCAGCATGGAAAGTCCAAAAATCGCCGCGGAAAGCTCCATCCGATTGTTCGTCGTGGATGGTTCGCCGCCCGAAAGCTCCTTTTCCAATTTTCCATACACAAGAATACAGCCCCAGCCGCCGGGACCGGGATTTCCCTTGCATGCCCCGTCCGTATATATCTTAACCTTTTTCATCTTGGCTCCTCTGTCCGGATTCTCCGATCCGTACGGTTTTTCCCGTATCCTGCGATTCGCGCGCCGAAAGCGCCGTGCGCGTCGCGGAAAACGCGTCACCCGAGGAAACGCGGCATTTCCCTTCTCCGAGGATCTCCAGCATGAACTCCTCAAAGAGCTCTTTTTCCGTATGCACGGGAGAAAGCTCCCTTTCGCCTTTTCCGTCGATCACGTAAACATGATCGCCTCGCACCTCGAGAATCCCCTCCGAGCCGACGAGCCGCAAGCGGTCGTCGTCATGCGTCGGTGCGGACGACGGACGCATGACGTCCGCGGAAACGGACGCCATCCGGCCGCCCTCACAGTCAAAAAGACAGAGCGTGGATGCCTCCATCGTGCCGTTTCCGGCATTGCATGCGGTACTGCCATATGCGGTCACGGAAACAGGAGACAGCCCGCCGATCCGCTGAATCCACTCGATCGCGTGAATCGCCACCCACGGGATCGTACCGCCGTATTTCTCCCGATCCGAATAAAACTTCTCGCGGCGCCCCATTTTATAGGATTTCTGCGCGTTTGCAAGCCGGATATCCCCCAAGGCGCCGCTCTTCACAAAGCGGTACGCCGTTTCAAAATGAGGCAGATAATCGATTCCGAACATGCCGCAGAAGCAGAGATTCTTCCTATCTTTATAATGAAGAACCGCGCTCCGATAGGCATCCTCCAGCTTTGCAAGCGCCGTCATGTCCGTCGCCACGGGCTTTTCGCAGAATACGCTTATGCCGTGCGCCAGCGCAAAGGCGGCGATCTCGGAATTTTTCGCCATCACCGTGTTGACGACCGCGATATCCGGCGCCGCATCAAGAAGCATTTCCCGCCAATCCTGATAAATGCGCGGCGCAAAGCCATAGGCCGCGAGCTCCCGCTGTGCGCGGTCCAAATCATCCTCGGGATCCGCCGCGCAAAGTCCCGTGAGTCCGAGCGCGTATTTTTTCGCTGTCGGAAGCGCGTAGGCGTAATGTCCTGCCGCGCCGATTTGTACGATTTTCATTTGCACCTCACAAAATCCATGCCGCTTGGCACCTTATTTTCCGCTTTTGATTTTATCCCAGTATTGCTTCGCCACCTGCTCGTTTTTGTTGTCCCCATAGGTATAAAACCGGTCGTTCTTCAAGTCGTCCGGCAGGTACTGCTGACTTACGTAATGATTCTCATAATCGTGCGGATATCGGTAATTCTGTCCCTTTTCCGAAGCGTTTTCGCCGTCGAAATGGACATTTTGCAGAGCGCGCGGGAAAGTGGCTCCACGCCCGGCCGCCACCGCCTCCATCGCCATATCGCATGCCAAATAGGCGGAATTGGATTTCGGCGCCGTAGCAAGAAGCACGACCGCGTCCGCAAGCGGAATCCGCGCCTCCGGCATGCCGAGCTCGCGGGCGCTCTCCACGCAGGCGCGCACCACGGATATTGCCGCGGGATAGGCAAGCCCGATATCCTCGCTCGCCACGACCTGAAGCCGCCTGCAAACGGAGATCAGATCGCCGCCCGAGAGCAGCTTGGCAAGATAAAAAAGCGCCGCGTCGGGATCGGAGCCCCTGATCGATTTCTGAAAGGCAGAAAGCAGGTCGTAATGGCCGTCTCCATCCTTGTCGAAGCCGCCCATTCCCATCACCTCCGGCAGGAAATCCCGCACGGTTTCCTCCGTGATTGTATCATACACGGCGGCGATATTTTCATAAAGCCCAAGCGCGCGGCGGGCATCGCCTGCGGCGGCCGTGACGATCATCGAGAGCGCCGCGTCGGAAACCGAGATTTTCCTTCCCGTTTCCGCCTCCAAAAGCGCCGCCGCTCTGACTACCGCCCTTTTCAGCTCTGCCGCGCCGATGGATTTGAATTCGAACACTGCGCAGCGCGACACGATCGCCGGATAAATGTAAAAATACGGATTTTCCGTCGTGGAGGCGATGAGCGTGATTCTGCCGTTTTCGATATATTCCAAAAGCGATTGCTGCTGCTTTTTATTGAAATACTGCATCTCGTCAAGATACAGCAGAACGCCGTCCGCTCCGAGCAAAGACGAGCTTTCCGAGATCACGTTTTTGACATCGGCAAGTCCTGCGCTCGTCGCGTTGAGCTTGTGCAGCGTTTTTCCGGCGGCCTTCGCCAAAATATTGGCCGCAGTCGTTTTTCCCGTGCCGGAGGGACCGAAAAATATCATATTGGGAATATGACCGGCTTTTAGCATCTTCGGAAAGATCCCGTCCGCTCCGAAAAGCTTCGGATCTCCTACCATGTCTTCAAAGGCTTCCGGCCGTATTCTGTCTGCAAGGGGCTGTTTCAGCATATAGACTCCTTTTTCAAAAAAACGCCGCTTTCAAGCAGTTTCTGTCGAATTTTATACATTTGTGTCAAACAATTTATAAATATGTATAAATCATTTTATTCTTTTGTATTGTTATTTTATACACTCATATTTATTGAATGGACAGTCTAAACACGATGGACTGCGGGCAGAGCAGACATCTCTTCCGAACATGACAAGTCTATGGCAGAAATCCGACTGCTTCTCCGGCTCGACGATGCCGGAAAGCGTCATTTCCACCTTCTCAGGGACCTTGCTCTCGCAAAGGCCGAGCCGGTTTGAAATCCGAATGCAGTGCGTGTCCGCTACGATCGCCGGTTTATGGTAAATATCCCCGAGAATGAGATTCGCGATTTTCCGGCCCACGCCGGGAAGCGTCAAAAGCTCCTCCATGTTGTCCGGCACGCGCCCGCCGAAGCGGTCGCGGATAATCATGGAAAAATCCTTGATATTCTGCGCCTTGACCTTATAAACGCCGCAGGAAAACACCAGCTTTTCGATTTCCTCCACCGGCGCATCGGCCATGCTGCCGACATCGGGAAAGCGCCGGAAAAGCTCCTCGCATACGATATTGACGCGCGCATCCGTACATTGCGCGGAAAGACGCCCCATCACAAGCAGTCTCCATGGATCGCCATTATATTCCAGCGCGCAGACGGAACTCGGATACCGCTCCTCCAAAGCCTCCACCACCTCTGCGGCCCTCGTTATTTTCTCTTCCTTCGTAAGCATTTTTTCACCTCAAAAGTTCATGATATCAAGGGAGGCTATCCCGAATTCAGACCGCAGAAGCTCCAAAAGCGCCGCTATCGGGAGCCCCACGACATTGTAAAAATCGCCTTCGATTCTCTCCGCAAACGAAGCGCCCTTCTGCTGAATGGCATAAGAACCGGCTTTCCCCATCGGCTCGCCCGATTCCACATACGCCAAAATCTCCTGCTCGGAAAGTGCCCGGAATTTGACCTCGGTCCTTGCCGCCGTGCCGACTGTGCGCCCGCGGTAATATACGGAAAGGCCGGACAGCACCGAATGCCAAGAATCCGACAGCATGCCGAGCGTCAGAATCGCATGCGGCTCGTCCGGAGGCTTTCCGATTACGATGCCGTTATAAACGACCACGGTATCGCAGGCGATGATCAGCGTATCCGGCGTGATGGAAGCCTCCTCTTTCAAACGCTCCAAAACCGCCTCATTTTTCCGTTTGGCCGCCTGTAAGACATACTCCTCGGGCGACGCGGCGCCCGAGATGACCTCATCCGCACCGGACACGACGACACGGAACGGAATGCCGAGCATAGTCAGGATTTCACGCCGGCGCGGCGACGACGACGCGAGCACGATATCCGTTATTTTCATAGCATCTCCTCCGCGGCGGAAATGCCGCCGCATCACAATCTTTTGAATTTTCCCGCCGGCGGCATTTTATCTCGAAAGCGCATGAGGAGCGAATCCACCTCCGCCCGCGTCTCGTCGGTAAAAATACAATGCCGGAAAAGTCCCGCGATCGGCATATCCGCCATATAAACCGGCACACTGTTGTAAAGCACGTTCCGGTGCGGATATTCCCTGCACAGCGGGAAGCGCGCCCCAGTCCGGTCGGTAAGATAGGAAAACCGGTGTGCATCACAATAGCGACATTCTCCGCCTTGAACCGGCGAGAAATTGTCGCGAATGACGCATTTTTCAAGCGTCATCAGCGGCAGCTTCCCATAATAGACGTAGCCTTTCGGAATACTGCAAGCTAAGCCGCGCGAGGCGGATACCCCGATCTCCGGAGAGGCAAGCAGAGAGCAAAGCCCCAGCTTTTGATAGACGTCGGCGCTGTACGGATTGAATAGATTGAGCCGTATGTCGCCATGCTTCTCCAGCCCAAGCTCATCCGCAAGCCCGCACTGCCAAAGTCCGGTGATAAGAGCCGTCCGGCAGCCGGATTCCGCCGCCTTTTTCGCCATTTCGTAGACACCTTGAAGCTCATGATCCAAGCAAACAGTCGGAAACGCAATTCCGATTTTCCGATGGCGGGATGCTTTGTCCCAATGCGATAAATATTCCGTAAGCGGAACAAAAATACGGTCAAAAAAATCGAGCGCACAGGGCGTGATCGTATCATAGAAGGAAAAATACGCGCTCGTTTGCTCCGATTTTACAAAGCCGGAGGGCACCACGGCGGCCGGCGCCGTCACAACGGGCGCGATTTCGCCGACAAGCACATCTTCCAGCTTCGCGCATAGCGCGCGCCGCAGACCGTTGATCTCGGATATCGGAATATTGACGCCGTCCTCCTCCACCGAAACGGAGGACGCCTGAAAAATAGTCGCGCCGAGCTTCGACAGATTTTCCGCAATACGCGCCTTCCCCGTCGGCGTCCTCTCCGCCCGTCCGCACACATTTCCTGAGACCGTAATGGAAAAGCTCTCCTCTCCGCGCTTTGCCGTCCCATGGAGCCTGGCGGGCTGTCCGACGCGGAAGCTGCCCTCCATTGCAAGCGGGAGACGCCTCTCTTGGAAGCCCCGCTCCGCGGCGGAAACCGACGTCCTTTTATCCTCCTCCGTGCGGACGCCGAGCATTGAGCTTGAAATCCGCTCCGTAAAATACCCGTCGGTAAAGCCCGAACGGGAAAACAGCCGCGCGAGAGCTTCCATCTCCTCCGGCGCCGCGCCGCGTCCCTCGTCGATGAGTCTGCGGTAAATCGACACGACGCCGTATACGTATTCGGCGCTCTTCATTCTCCCCTCGATCTTGAAAGATGCCGCGCCGGCCTCCATGAGCGCCGGAATATGCTCCGCGAGACACAGATCCTTGAGGCTGAGGGGATAGACACACCTTGCCCGATACGGAAGACGGCACGGCTGCGCGCATTCGCCGCGATTCCCGCTGCGCCCTCCGATGATGGAGCTGAAAAGGCACTGTCCGGAATGGCTGACGCAGAGCGCGCCGTGAATGAAAATCTCCGTCTCGATCGGAGACGCGGCGCAAAGCGTCCGGATATCCCGCAGCGGCAGCTCGCGCGGCGCCACCATGCGCCGAAAGCCGATCTCGGCGAGCCTTGCGGCGGATAAAACATTCTGGCCGGAGGTCTGTGTGCTCGCATGGAGCACGATTCCGGGATACCGGCGGACAAGCGCCGCGGCAAGCCCGAGATCCGCCACGATAAAGGCGTCCGCGCCGAGCGAGAGCAGACGGCCGGCAAGCTCGACCGCACAAGAGAGTTCCCTGCCGTAGAGCTGCGTGTTGAGGACAATATGCGTTTTCACGCCGAAAAGCCGACAATATCGGATCGCCTCGCCGATCGTCTCCTCCGGAAAATTTTCCGCGTTTTTACGCGCGTTGAAGCTCTGCGTACCGAAATACACCGCATCCGCACCGGCCGAGACGGCCGCGCGCAGCGCCTCCGGCGAACCGGCGGGAGCCAGCAGCTCAGGCTTCATTTTTTCTTCTCGTCCTCTATGAGCAGCTTCAGGCGGTAATTTTCATCCAACAGGTCCAGCGCGCATACGACGGCCGCCTGAAGCTTTGTCACGCCCGAGGTGGAAAGCGCGATGGAATTGATCCTGCGCGTCAGCTCAAGCGCGAGCTTCTGCACATACTCCTCGCTGTTCTCGGAATTCAGCGTGAGATCCACGCCGGCAATCGTGATATTATGCTTGTTCTTCATTTGAAATTTCTCCTTTGAACAAAAAACTTAAACAGAAAGCATTGAATTTGTCCCGCCGCAGGCGTATAATAAAAAATATACGACGGACAAGTTATATTGAATTTATTATAATACAAAACTTCGGCAAGCGCAAGTGGGAGACACGATTTCCCGCAATTTTATTTGGCCTCTGCCGAAGTCGAAAGGAACTTCGGCGGCATGAAAGAAATCATTCTCTGCAAATACGGTGAAATTTCGCTGAAAGGCGCGAACCGCGCTTATTTTGAAAAATTACTGCGGGAGCTGCTCAAAAAGCGCACCGCCGCATTTGGCGCTTTCCGCATTTATTCGCTCCAAAGCACGGTATACATCGAGCCGGAAAACGAGGACGCCGATGTGGAAGGCGCGTATAGGGCAGCCAAAAACACCTTCGGCATTTCCGCGATCACACGCGCCGTTCAGACGGAAAAAACGATGGAAGCCATTCTGGAAACGGCGAAAAATCAGTTTATGCCGTATCTCGAAGGCGCAAAAACCTTCAAGGTGGAGGCCAAGCGTTCGGACAAGCGCTTCCCTCTGATCTCCCCCGAGATCTCCGCCGAGGTAGGCGGCGCGATCCTCGAAGCGTCCCACGGCAGACTGCGCGTGGACGTCCATCATCCGGATGTGTGCGTCCGCGTGGAAATCCGCGACCTCGCGGCCTATCTCTGCGCCGGGCAGGAGCGCGCCATCGGCGGTATGCCGATAGGCTCCAGCGGCAAAGGGCTTCTGCTGCTCTCCGGCGGCATCGACAGTCCGGTCGCCGGCTTCATGATGGCCAAGCGCGGCGTCAAAATCGACGCGATGCACTTTGAAAGCTTTCCCTACACCAGCGAACGGGCTCGCATGAAGGTACTCTCCCTCGCGGAAAAGCTCACGGAATACATAGGTGAAATCCACGTCCATATCATTTCCGTCACACACATCCAAGAGGCGCTTCGGGACGCCTGCGAGGAGGACTACTTCACGCTTCTTCTGCGCCGCTTCATGATGCGTCTCGCCGAGCGCACAGCCGAAAAATTCGGCTGCGAGGCGCTCATCACAGGCGAAAGCCTCGGACAGGTGGCAAGCCAAACCATGCAGGCGCTGGGCGTCACGAACAGCGTTGTTTCCCGCCCTGTTTTCCGCCCTCTCATCGGCATGGACAAGGAAGAGATCATCCGCATCTCCCGCACCATCGACACATTTGAAACCTCCATCCTGCCCTATGAGGACTGCTGCACCGTCTTTACGCCGCGCCATCCCAGAACCAAGCCGGAGCTTTTCAAGGTGGAACGCGAGGAAGCAAAGGTAAATGCAAAAGCGCTCGAGGACGAGGCGTTCGCCACACTGGAAACGGTCGTTGTCGGACGCAAATAACAAAGAATTGATGTTGACAAACGTCTCTGCGAATGGTAAAATGATTGCAAGCTATCAGCATGGAGGCGAAGTATGGAAGGTTCATCCACGGACAGCACACAGGTAATCCTTTTTACCTCCTGCAAGGGAGGCGTCGGCAAATCGACCGTGTGCGCCAATCTCGCAATGGCGGTTGCCCTGCGCGGACGGCGCGTGCTGCTCATCGACTGCGATTTCGGCAATCGATGCCTTGATCTTGTCGCAGGTCTTTCCGACAAGGTGATCTACGACATCGCAGACCTTGCTTTCGGTCGGATTCCCTGCGAGCGCGCCGTCATACGGGATTCCCGATCGGAGAATTTGTTTTTCGTCGCCGCACCCTATGGATTCGACAGCAGAATGAACACCTTTTCCTTTAAATCCGCGGTAAAAAGGCTCATGGCCGCCGATCATTACGACTTCGTTTTCATCGATACCCCGGGCGGCGTAGGAGAACCGCTCCAATTCGCGGCCAATGTCGCCGACACCGCCTATATCATTGTCGAACCGACAAGAGCCGCCATCCGTGCCGCCGACAGAACGGCGGAATTTCTCAGCATGAAGGGCGTCCGCCGGCGCAGGCTGATCATCAACAAGCTCACCGGCGGGTCTGCAAAAAAAGCAAAGGACGAGGTCATCTCCATCATCGACAGCACCTCGGTAAAGCTCATCGGCGTCGTTCCATACGATCCGGAGCTCATACATGCGGGCAATGAGGGCATTCTTGTCGACGAAATGCTCAGCTTTAATATCACCAACGCATTTGACAACATCGCCGCGAGAACAATGGGAGAGGGCAGACGTCTTTTTGCCCATATACGAAGACTGAAAAAACTGAAATAAATACTTTGAAAGGAATGCGTTGCCGCTCGGCAATGCCGGTTAGCTTATGGAAATAGCACTTATAGCCGCAGAAACAAAAAAAGAACTCATGGTTCAGTTTTGCATTGCGTACTGCGGCGTACTCGCAAAGCACAACATCTGCTCCACGAAAATGACGGGAAAAATCGTCTCGGAGGCGACAGGCCTTGCCATTGAGCAGCTTCTTCCGGGAAACCAAGGAGGCATCCAGCAGATCGCTTCCCGGATCGCTTACAATGAAATCGACGTTTTGCTTTACTTCCGGGACGGCAGCGACGATCCCGACGAAATGCTGAAAGATGCCGCGCTCATGCGCGAATGTGATAGGAGCAACGTTCCGACAGCGACCAACATCGCTACGGCGGAGGCGATCATCACCGCACTCGACCGAGGAGACCTCGACTGGCGTGAATTTTGGAATCCGAAATCGGAATATAACCGAGCAAAGAGAATACGATAAAAATGAAAGAAGAAAAAGCGGAGTGAGATTCACTCCGCTTTTTCTTTTGCAGCCCCGTTTGATTTTCTATTCCTGTAAAGATAAACGAACAGATAGTAAGCCGCAAGCGCCGCGGCGCCGACGACCGAAATCCCGATTCCCGCCGCAAGTCCCGGCGCCTGATACCGGTACTCGACGGTATGATCGCCCGCCTTAATATCCGCGCAAAGAAGAACGCCGTCCAAAGCGAAAGTCTCCTGCTTCACACCGTCTACCCAGACGCTCCAGCCGGCCTCCGCCGGAATCGAGGAATACAGCACGGAATCGCCCTTCAAGCTTATCGTTCCCTTTATTTTGGTATCCGAAGCATAGGTAACGTCAAGCACATTCTGCGACAGCTTATCATAAGCCCGGGCGACAACGGTATCATCGATGATATATCCGTCCGCTCCGTACAGCGCGACGCCGTATCCGCTGATCACGACCTTTAAATATATGGTATCGCCCTTTTTCACATAACCGACGTTTTTCAGCGGATCCCTGCCGCAGGAGCCTGTCTTTTCCGCTCCGTCGTTGATGCTGATCGTGTAATTTCCGACGATAAAATCAAAGTCGATATAGAAGAAACCGTCTTTCGTCGCTTCAAAGCTGTATTCAAAAATCGATTCCTCATCCGACTTCGGCGACGAAAAATACCGTTTGCCGCCTGAGGTAAACAGATTGGCGTTTTCTCTGTTCAGGACCTTCGCCTGAACACTCGATACCGCATCGACGTCACGGATACCGGCGGAAAGTCTGATAAAGTCGTTCTGCGCTTCAAGCGGGGTCTTGCCCTCTGTCTGAAAGCCTTTAATCGTATCGTTCACCGCATAAGCCACCGGAAGCGTGTACCGGTTTTCAAGCACGGTGATGCTTCCCTTTTTCTCTACGACATCCCCGTATTCGGAGGTCAGGGCGCCGCCGGTCACATAGTGATACCGAATGCCGAACATCATATCCAAAATCGGCGTCGGCTGATAGATCGTGCTGACGTTCAGCGCATACACTCTGTTTCCGAGCCTTTGAAAGAAGTTATATAAGCTCCCGTTCATGGTGGAGGAATAATAAGTCATGCCCTTGAAATCATACAGCATTCCGCTGTCAAAGGTGAAATTCGGCGTCATCTCCGAACGCCAAAAATCGTCCTTCCCGCTCTCATATTTGCTTGTCAGATAGCGCATATCGCTCTCATAGCTCGTATAGGAAACCGCGTTCGCACAGCCGAGGTATCGGGACATCGTGTAAATACCGGAGCAGATCACCTCCAGCGAGATGAGGGCCGCGAGCGTGAACGTCACCGTCTGAAGCTTTATCTTTTTCGACATGATCAGATACACCGCGATCACGGTGAAGGCAAGGAGAATCACGGCGGCGGAAACGAGACGTCCCGAACGATATTGACTGTCGTTTAATCCGATAAACAGAATACCGCCGGCCGCCGCCATCGCCGCGGACGTACAAACAAGATTCAGTCCGTCCAAATGCGTCAGCGCCTCATATGCCATGAGAAGGACGATAAACACATAAAGGAAGCTCTGCCGTCCCGGAAGCTGATTCGGGAAATGCAGTCCATGCCAAATAAAATCGAGGATATTCAGCTCAAAGGAAACGAGCATGAACGCGCACAGAAGCGTATAACAGAGCTTCTTTTTCCACGAAACACGTCGGTTCAGCACAAAAAGGATGGCGAAAAAGATCGCCGCGGAGCCGCAATAGAGATTTGCCACACCGAATTCAAGCGACGTTTTGACACCGGCCGAGAGATTGTCGATGATCTGCGGCAGCTTGTGATAAAATGCGATTTCCTTGTCAAAACCGAGAGAGGATGACGTCCAGTTCTGCATACCGTACACCACGGGCAGCAGGACAAACGCGCAGAGCGCGCCGGCAATCAGCGACATCAGCGCGAATTTGCCAGTATCCGCCGCCGCTCTTTTTATCCCCCTCCGATTGCCGTCCGAACACATCGTGACAACAAACCAAAGAACGGTAAAAAGGCAAACCGCCCAGCCGATGTAGAAATTGGAATAAAGCGTGAGCGCAAGGAAGGTCACATACATCCACGGATTTTTTCCCGCCAGCATCCGTTCAAGACCGAGCATGATAAGCGGAACAAAAATCACCGCATCCAGCCACATCGGCTGAGAAATGAACGCGATCATATAGGCGGAAAGCCCGTAAGCGACACCCAGCGCCGCGGAAAGAGGCGAGGGCTTTCCATACCGGCGTTCAAGATAATAGGAAAAGCTCCACGCGGCAAGCGAGACCTTCAAAAATATCACAAGATCGAGCGCCGCGATCCTCGCGTAGCCGGAAAACGGCAGGAGCAAGAAATTGAATAAACTATTCGTATAATATGCACTCTGCACGATCGCGGAAAAGCCGAGAGAACCGTTCCACGACCATATGGCAAACGGATTGTCCAGCTTTTCTACAATCATGGGATAATACTGTCCCCAAAGATCCATCGTCAAAAGCGAATTGTCGCCGAACGGAGCGATCCCGCGGATGATCGCCGCGACGACAAGCGCGAAATAAGTCAGCACAAGGGCGGAAAGCGGGAAGCGATTCCGATAGACAAGCGAGCAGAACCGTTTCCAGCCCGTTATTTTTTCTTCCGTATTCCTATCCAAAGCAAACAGGCCTCCTATGTTAACATTTTATGAATTTGTCGTAAAAAACCGTAAGTTTTCTCACCCAAACCGGCAATTTTATTTTGACGGAAGCTTTTTCCCGAAAAATCACGGCTGCAATACGTCAATTTCCGCCCAATGAATCGTCGCTCTGCCGTCCGATATTCCTACCTCCAAGACGGAAACCGGCGGGATAGCTCCGTCGTTTTCCGTATCGAAAACATAGTAATCCATATCGGGATACTGCGGATTGACCGGCGCCGCCGCTCCCGCAAGCATACATTTTTTCGCATTCAGATAAACCACGAGGTCGTGGATGTCAAACGCCCCCTTCTCAAAGCCGAGCACGACGCGCACCAAGCGTCCCGCCGGAATCGGTCCCGTCGGAATGCGCACCGCCGAAAACGCCGTCACGCGCTCCCTGCTGCCGGAAAGCGCAATGGGAAGCTGCTTGGTATTAGAGGCTCCTGTCGCATAAACGTCGTCATATGTGACGACGTGGCGGCGCGGCGCCGCCGCCGCTTTTTCGATGTCACCCGCCGTCGTCAAAAACCGATGATAGATTTCGGGATCGGAATAAAGCGAATCCTCCCTCAGCGCATTCGGAACGATGCCGTCCATATAATTGAAAAGATAGACCGCATCCGCGCCGAGCGACAGATACGCACAGGCGGAGCCTATCGCCGTTTCAAAGGTGTTGTTCACATACTTTCTGCCGCGGCGGTTATAAGCGTCGATCAAGATTTCAAGTCCCGCGGCAAGCTCGACGTTCTTTCCGGCAAGAAGCCGATGCCACAGATCAATCGGCATATTGTTGTCCACGCTCGACCAGCGCGGCGTTACGACAATCAGGTCGAGGATGCCGGCGTCGATCCAATCGAAGAAATCAAAGCCGAGCCGCAGGCATTTTTCGGGCGTGTCCGGCAGGCGCACACCGATTTTGATCGGATGTCCCCACTTCTTTTCCGCAGCCTTTACACGCGCGTATATTTCCCGCATAAAGGCGTTGATAACGGCGATCCCCTCATATTCGCGTCCGATGCCGACGGAATAGATCTCCCGCATCCAGTCAAGCTCAAGGCCGTCGGCGTCAAAGGTATCGAGCGCTTCCTCGATGACCGTCATATAGTAGCCGCGCACCTCTTGAAACATATAGTCGAGTCCGTTTTCATAATATCCCGCCGGCGTCCGGTGGGAAGCGCGGTTCATCCACCTGTTTTTCTTATAAAAATCGCTGAAAAGGAACGAATCCTCCGCGTCCGTTTCATGAATGTCGTTCATGCGGATGCTGATCCACGGACGGATTCCGATGGAACGGAGCGTCTCGATCCACAGCTTATGCATCTCGATTCCCTTGTTCTCATAGATATCGACAAGGAGCCTCCCGCATTTTATCACGTTATTGGTCTCCGTATCGTCGGTCTTGCCGGCGGCGACCCATTCCTTATATTTGTCGATGCCGCTCATGGTGCGCTTTGAATTGTACCACGTCAGGGAGGCGTTCAGGCAGATCATGAAGTCGGTGATCTGCGTGTCCTTATACTGCATGATGAAATTCACAAGGTCCTCTCTTGTGACCTCTTCGATACCCGCCGCCGTCCGTGTGTAAATAAAATGGTTCGGATCCTCGTTAAAGATGATTTTTCCCATGAAATGCTCTCCTTAAAATAAATCTCTCTATATTTTTTGAAGCTTCCGGCAGGAAGCTTTCCCTTTTTCTGCAATCGACGGCATAATATATCAGCCCCGCCCGCTTTTTTCCGCCGCCATGCGGGCAAGCGCGGCATTCTCCTCGGAGACAAGTCCCGGATCCCGCGCAAGCGTCTGCTTCGCTTCGTCAAACGCGGCGTAAAAAAGTGTGCAGTCCCGCAGGGAGGAAGCGATCCCGAGATCAAATTCCCCGCTCTGGCGGGTTTTTCCGACGCTCTGCTCGATGAAATCGCCGGGACCCCGCATTTCAAGGTCCTTCTCTGCGATCCGGAAGCCGTCGGAATTTTCGCAAAGAATCCGGAGCCGCTCTTTCGCCTTTTCGGATTTGCTGTCCGAGACAAGAACGCAGTACGATTTTTTCTCGCCTCGTCCCACGCGGCCGCGCAGCTGATGGAGCGCCGAGAGCCCGAAAAATTCGGCGTTCTCGACGATCATAAGCGTCGCGCGCGGCACATTCACACCGACCTCGATCACCGTCGTGGAAACAAGAATGTCGATGTCCCCCGCGGCGAAATCCTTCATGATCGCGTCCTTCGCCCTGCCGCTCAGCTTTCCATGGATAAAAGCGACGCGGTATTCCGGAAAAACCGTCTCCGACAGGGCTTTCGCATAATCCACCGCCGCTTTCAGCTTCGGCTTCTCCTCGACCGCGCCTCCGAGCATGACCAGCTCGTCCCGCGCGAGCATATCGCCGCCTTCGCCCTCCAGCTTTTCCTGCTCCTCGACAGCCGGACAAACCACGTATACCTGTCCGCCGCCGTCCACGTTTTTGCGGATAAAAGCGTTCAGACGCTCACGATAGCTCTCGTCCACGAGAAAAGTATCCACCTTCTGTCTGCCGGGCGGCATTTCGTCGATAAGCGATACATCCGTATCAAAAGACAGCACCATGGCGAGCGTCCGCGGAATCGGCGTCGCGCTCATGGAAAGCATATGCACCTCACCTCCCTTCGCCGCAAGCGCGGAACGCTGTGCGGCGCCGAAGCGGTGCTGCTCGTCGATGACGGCAAGCCCAAGGTTCGCAAAGCAGACGCCGTCCTCGATCAGCGCATGCGTGCCGATGACAAAATCAGCCTCTCCGGCGGCAAGAGCTGCCGCCGCTTTTCGTTTGGCAGCAGGCGTCATGCTTCCGACAAGAAGCTCCGTGCGATAGCCCATCGCGCCGAAAAATGCCGAAAGCTCCGCAAAATGCTGCCTTGCGAGGATTTCCGTCGGAGCCATCAAGGCCGCCTGAAAGCCGTTTTCCAGCGCCGTATAGACCGCATACGCCGCACACACCGTCTTGCCGGAGCCGACGTCGCCGACGACGAGCCGGCTCATCAGCGTATCGCCCGTCATATCGGCCTCTATCCCGTCGATCGTCCTTATCTGCGCTCCGGTCAACGAATAGGAAAGCGCCGACAAAAACCGGGCGCGGTCCGGCCTTACACAGGGATGGGACGCGCGCTTCGGCTGGTTCTTTCCGAACAAAAGCATCGAGAGCGCAAAGAGATACAGCTCGTCAAACGCAAGCCTGCGCACGGCGCTCGCGGTATCCTCTATAGTTTCCGGCCTGTGAATGAGATGCAGCGCGGTGCGGATATCGCACAAAGCATACCGCTCGCGAAGCGCCGCCGGCAGATATTCCGCAAGCCCGTCATGCTCGGAAAGCACCATGTCGAGCGCCGAACGCACCGTGCTGCCCATCAGCTTCTGCGAAATGCCCTCCGTGAGCGGATATACCGGCACAAGCGGACGCAGCGGCGTCACCCCGTTGTACGGCTCAAACACAGGCGAGCTCATGGAAACGGCAAAGCCCTCGCGCTTCACCTTTCCAAAGAAGCGGAACGTCGAGCCGCGGTGCATCAGGTCCTTCACATACGGCTGATTGAAAAACGTGATCCCACATTTGCCGAAATCGTCGAAAGCCGTCACTTTCGTGATCACCATACCGCGCCTTATCATCGCGGATTTCGGCTCGGTATTCACCGTGAGAACGAGAGAGCAGACCTCCCCGTCGGCGGCATCGAGCGTCGTCTTGACGTTTCCGCGCGGCTCATAGGCACGCGGAAAATGATAAACAAGATCGCGCGCCGTATAAATCCCCAGTCGATGGAAAGCCTCCGCGCGCTTGGCGCCGACGCCGAAAAACCGTTCCACCGGCGTATTCTGCCCCGTTTTCAGCGTACTCCCACGCATGACCCCCGCCTTCCGGCTCCGAACCCGCAAAAGCGGTATCTCCAAGCCTATTTTTATTTCTAAATTATACCACTTCGCCATTTTCCCGTCAACAATAGTAAGGAAAATATTGAAAAATAAAAAAATCGTGCTATAATATTATCAATATTTTATTCTTTATTCCGCGTTTTAAGGAGAAATCATCATGCAGGAAAAAGTCATACCGAGGATCCTGCCCGGCTTTATGGAGCTTCTGCCCGCCGAGCAGATCCTGTTCAACGATATGTACGATACCATCCGCGGCGTCTATGAAAGCTTCGGCTTTCTGCCGCTCGACACACCGGTCATCGAGCTCTCCGAGGTTCTGCTCGCAAAGGCCGGCGGCGAAACGGAAAAGCAGATCTACCGCTTCCAAAAAGGCGACAGCGATCTGTCCCTTCGCTTCGATCTGACCGTTCCGCTCGCACGGTACGTCTCGGCGCATTATAACGACCTCGTGTTCCCGTTCAAGCGCTACCAAATGAGCAAGGTGTTCCGCGGCGAGCGTCCGCAGAAGGGACGCTTCCGCGAGTTCTATCAGTGCGACATCGACATCATCGGAAACGAGGAGCTCGATCTGCGCTACGACGCCGAGATGCCCGCCATCATCTATCGGGTATTTGAGAAGCTCGGCATCGGCGATTTCGTCATCCGCATCAACAACCGAAAGGTGCTCGGCGGCTTTTTCGCCGCTCTCGGTCTCTCGGACAAAATCGAGGATATCCTGCGGATCCTCGACAAAATCGAAAAAATCGGGAAAGAAGCCGCCGTATCCGAGCTTGTCGCGCTGGGCGTTTCCGCCGACAAGACCGACACCATCATCGATTTCATCACTTCAGACGGCGACTGCGAACAAATTCTTGCAAAACTGCGCGCGATGAGCATCGAAAACGAGACCTATACATCCGGTGTGAGCGAGCTTGCCGCCGTCACGGAATACATGCGCATGTTCGGCATGCCCGAGGACAGCTTCCGGATCGACCTTACCATCGCGCGCGGACTCGATTACTACACCGGCACCGTATACGAAACCCAAATCAAGGCGCATCCGGAGTTCGGGAGCGTCTGCTCCGGCGGGCGCTACGACAATCTCACCGGATATTATACCGACAAAAAGCTGCCTGGCATCGGCATCTCCATCGGACTGACAAGGCTTTTTTCCCAGCTTCTTGCAAGCGGGCTCATCGCACCGAAAACCGGGAGCATCGCCCGTGTGCTGCTCCTGCCGATGGACGGAAGCGCCGTTCCCTCCGCGGTATCCGCCGCCACGAAGCTTCGGGAGGCCGGAATCGCGGCCGACGTCTATTTCGGAGAGTGCGGCATGAAGCAGAAAATGAAATATGCAGGCCGCTGCGGCGCGCCGTATGCCGCCGTGATCGGCGAGCGCGAGGCGGCGTCGGGAACGGTCGCCCTGAAAGACATGCAGAGCGGCGAGCAAAAAAACGTCACGATTCCCGAAGCGATCGAAATTCTCAAAAATATGGACAAGTAAAGGACAAACACTATGGCAAAGCTTGAAAAGACAGATAAAAGGACCCATTACTGCGGCGAGCTGCGGCGCGCGGACGCCGGCAAAGCCGTCTGCGTCATGGGCTGGGTGCAGAGGGCGCGCGATCTCGGCGGGCTCATCTTCATCGACCTGCGCGACAGGACAGGCATCGTTCAGCTCGCGTTCGACGAGCACACCGACAGAAAAATCTTCGACGAAGCTTTCCGCACGCGCTCCGAATACGTCGTCGTGGCCAAAGGCGCCGTCCGTGAACGCAGCTCCGTCAATTCTCAGATCCCGACGGGAGAAATCGAAATTTTCGTCACGGAATACAAGATCCTTTCCGCAGCGGAAACGACGCCGTTCGAGATTAGTGACAACATCAAGGTGCGCGACGAGCTGGCGCTCAAATACCGCTATCTCGACCTGCGCCGTCCGTCCCTCCAAAAAAATCTCATCATGCGTCATAAAATCGCGCGCGTGGCGAGAGAATATTATTATGAAAACGGATTTCTCGAAATCGAAACGCCTATGATGGTCAATCCCACGCCGGAGGGCGCGCGCGACTATCTTGTGCCGTCGAGAATCCATCACGGCAGCTTTTATGCGCTGCCGCAGTCGCCGCAGCAGTATAAGCAGCTTCTGATGCTCGCCGGCTTCGATCGCTATATCCAGCTCGCGCGCTGCTTCCGCGACGAGGACCTGCGCGCCGACCGCCAGCCGGAATTCACGCAGATCGACCTCGAGATGTCGTTCGTCGACGAGGACGATATCATGGAAGTAAACGAGGGATTCGTCGCAAGACTTTTTAAGGAAATTCTGGACGTGGATATCCCCCTGCCTCTGCCCCGCCTCACCTACCGCGAGGCGATGGAGCGCTTTGGCTCGGACAAGCCGGACACCCGCTTCGGAATGGAAATCCAAGATATCTCCGAGCTTGTGGGAAACAGCGGCTTCTCCGTATTTTCCTCCGCCGTCTCGACCGGCGGCTCCGTGCGCGCCATCGTGGCGAAGGACGCCGCTGCAAAGCTTTCCCGCAAGGAGATCGACAAGCTCACCGAGCACGCCCGCGGCATCGGCGCAAAGGGACTCGCCTACATCCGTTACGTCGATGAGACACCCTCCTGCTCCTTTGCCAAATTCATGGCAGAGGGCGAGCTCGACGCCATCATGGACAAAATCGACTGCCGGCGCGGAGACGTGGCGCTTATCGTCGCCGACAAGGATTCCGTCGCCCTCCCCACGCTCGGCGCGCTGCGCCTCATCGTGGCAAAGCAGCTCGATATCGTTCCGGACAGCTATAATTTCCTGTGGATCACTGAATTTCCGTTCTTTGAATGGGACGAGGAAAGCGGGACATGGCTTGCCATGCACCATCCGTTTACGATGCCGCTCGACGAGTGTCTCGGCTATATCGACACCGATCCCGGACGGGTGCGCGCAAGAGCCTACGATCTTGTGCTCAACGGCATTGAAATCTCCTCCGGCTCCATGCGCATCACCGACTGCGCTCTTCAACAGAAAATGTTCCGCAGGCTCGGTCTTTCCGACGAGGATATCGCCAGAAAATTCGGCTTCCTTGTAGACGCTTACCGCTACGGCGCACCGCCGCACGGCGGCGCCGCGCTCGGGCTGGACAGACTCGCCATGATCATGTGCGGCGCGGACAGTCTGCGCGATGTCGTGGCATTCCCGAAGGTGCAGAACGCCTCGGAGCTCATGTCCGGCTGCCCTACGCCGGCCGACGAAAAGGCGCTCCGTGAGCTCGCCATCGCCGTCACGGAATATGAAAAATCAAATAATTAAGAGGTAATCATGGAGGATTTTTTAAATTCTTTATTGGACGGCATCGCAAACTTTATAGCCACCGCGGGCTTTCGGATCCTCGGCGCGATTCTTGTTCTCATCATCGGCACAAAGCTCATCAAATGGTGTCTCAAGATCATTAGAAAAGGGAAAAAATTCGAATCCTTTCCCCCCAATGTCCAAACGCTGATCGTCGATTTGGCAAAGGTCGCCCTTTATGTCCTTCTGATCGTGGTCCTTGCATCGATTCTCGGAATCGAAAACGCCTCCATCGCAGCCGCAGTCGCGTCCGCCGGACTTGCTATCGGACTTGCGCTGCAAGGGAGCTTATCCAATTTCGCAGGAGGAATCATGATCCTCGTTTTCAAGCCTTTCTCGATCGGAGATTATATCGAAAACGAAACGCACAGCGGCACCGTCACCGATATCGGCATCTTCTATACGACGCTTGAAACCGTGGACAATAAGGTTGTCACGATCCCAAACGGAACGCTTTCCAATCAAACCGTCACCGATTACAGCGCAAAGGAAATCCGCCGTCTCGATCTCAAATTCAGCGTCGCCTACGATTCCGACATCGATCTCGTCAAGGATACGCTCCGAGAGCTTGCCGGCGCGCATGAGCTTGTCCTGAGCGATCCCGCCCCCTTTGTTCGTCTCGGCGAGCAAGGAAGCAACGCGCTCATCTTTTATCTGCGCGTATGGGTCAAGGCTTCGGATTATTGGACTGTCAATTTCGACATGCTCGAGGCCTCGAAGAAAATCTTCGACAAACGCGGCATTTCGATACCGCTTCCGCAGATGGACGTGCATTTGGATAAATAACGAATGAAAAAGACCGCCTCAGGCGGTCTTTTTCATTCGTTTATCTCATTTGATCAATCTGATTTTTCCAATGACCGGAAGCTCCTTCGCTTTGCCGTTTGCCGCATTCACGATTCCGAGAATCGAGAAAAGCAGGAACACCAGCCCTAAAAGAGACAGGATGATATTGAAAACAATTCCAATCACCGGAATCAGAGAAAGTGCGCCGAGTACGATACCGAATGCAATTTCAATGATCGCTAAAATCAAGCCCTGGTTGGCATGGAACCTTGCAAACGGAGACTTCGGAGCCGCGATCAGCGGGATCAGAACAAGCCACGACAGATAGGAAAGAATGCCCATCACCTTGTTGGACTCAATATCGGCGGGATCAAAGGCCGAGGTGTCGTCTTTGGTATCGTTGAATTTGTTGAACGCTTCCTCCGCCCGGGCGCCGAAATCGCTTCCGTTTTCTTTTTTCTCGGACGTCTCTCCGACTGTGGCGCCGCAGGACGGACAGGCTTTCGCGTCCGTTTCAAGCTCCGCGCCGCATTTGCTGCAAAAAGCCATAAATCTTCCTCCCTGAAAATGATTTTTATATCACCGCAGACATGCTTATATCTCCGGGATTTCCACATCCACCTCATGTCCGAGTGCCGCGGACTTGGCAATGGAATCGATGATCGCCTGATTATAGAGGATTTGGCTCGAAGGAACCTCTACCGGCGCGCCGTCGATGGCGTTCAAGAAAGAGCGGATCTTTTGGTAAAACAAGCCGCCGCCCTTGTTCTCGACAATCGGGATCGTCGTCTCCACACGGCTTCCGGCGATATCGGTATAGAGCGTCATCGGCCCTCCGACGGAACCGTTCCAGCATTCGGTGGACGGAATCCGAAGCGCCGCGTCCGTGCCGAGAATCACCGTGTCTCCGGGCGTATCCAGGTGCATCGCCCATGAAATTCTGAAATCAAGAACGATGTCGCCCTCCAGCCGGATGAAGGCCGCGGCGAAATCATCGACGTCAAACCGCGCGGCATCCGCCGGCTTCTGATATTTCGTGCTGGTTCCGAAATAATTGGATGTGTATCCCGTCACCGTAAGCGGCTTCGGATAGCCGATGGCGTTGAGCACCATGTCGAGCGAATAACAGCCGATATCTCCAAGCGCACCGATGCCGGCGGTCTTTTTCTCGATAAAGGTGCTGTTCGGGATGCCGCGGCGGCGTCCGCCGCCCGTTTGAATGTAATAAATCCTGCCAAGCACACCGGATTCCACGATTTCCTTGATTTTTCGCATATTGGCGTCATAGCGCGGCTGGAAGCCGATGGTCAGCGCCTTGCCGCTCTTTTTCTCCGCGCGTATGATTTCCGCCGCTTCCTCGGTCGTCACGCACATCGGCTTTTCAAGCAGAACATTGACGCCCGCCGAAAGCGCGGCGATCGTACATTCCGCATGGGTCACATTGTACGTGCAGATGCTGACGCCGTCAAGCTCCTTTTCTCCCTCAAGAAGCGCCTTATGATCGGGATAAAAGTGAATTTTTGACAGATCGAGATCAAATTTTTTCGCGAATTTTTCCGCCTTGCCCGGCACAAGATCGGCCAGCGCGACAACGTCGACATCGGGACACGCAAGATAGCTTTGCAAGTGAGCTTCCGCAATCCAGCCGGTTCCGATGATTCCGATTTTGTATCTTCTCTCCGAGCTTTTTTCCTCCTGCTCCGCCGCTTGTGTGAACTGACCGAGCACTTCGTCTCCTGATTTTGCCATATTCATACCTCTCTTTTCCTCATATTCCATCTGCATCAAAGCAGTTTATTTTCGAGAATATACTTCGCGCTGAGCGCGACCTCCTCCAGCTTGACAGCGCCCGGACGGCTGACGCCGTCCTGCTCGACGATCACCCATTCGGCGCCCGCCTTTTTGCAGGCCTCCATGATTCTCGGGACATCCTGCAAGCCGTATCCGACGGGACGGTAGGAAAAGTTCCCTTCCTCCTCCTTGGCATCGTCCCCATCGCAGATGAGCTTATACATGTTGTTCTGCGGCCGGCCTTTCAGATAAAAATCCTTGATATGGACGGTCGGCGCGCGTCCGGTATATTTCAAGACATAATCGGCCGGGTCTACGCCGCCGACATTTGCCCAGCAGGTATCGATCTGCGTTTTCAGATATGCCGCCGGTACGCGGTCATAAAGCATATCCAGCGCCAGCTGCCCGTCGACCGTTTTGAATTCAAAATCGTGATTGTGGTAGGATACGACAAAGCCCGCCTCCGTATACCGCTTCGCGACCGCGGCAATCCGCTCTATCGCCTGCTCAAAGTCCCCGATTACCGGACGCAGAGCTTCCACAAGATACGGAACCGCAATGTAGGGACACCCGATCTTGTGATAGGTTGCCGTCACTTCGTCGAATTTGTTCTCCAAATCATCAAGCGATATATGCGCGGAGACCGGAGCAAGTCCGTATTTCCGGAGCATTTCGACAACATGGTCGGCGTCATAGCCGTATAATCCGGCGAACTCGACCCCCTCGTAACCCATTTCGCTCACCCTTTTGAGCGTTCCGTCAAAATCCGCTTTGGCATCCGCTCCCACGGAATAGAGCTGCAAAGCAAGCTTCAAAGACATGCCACCCTCCTTCGCGCCTATGTATGATAGGCGACTATTGACCGAATCAGCATCGGTTTATTCTTCGCTTATTTTATCACAGCAGTTATATGAAGTCAACATAAACAGACGAAAAACATCGATATTTTCCTGCTCAAAGAGAACACCTCTCAACTGCCGTCTCTTTATGCCCGTAATGAAAGACCGTGTATACTATACTTCTGCCGTCTTGCCTACGGGATCGTATAATATTCTACCTCCGGAAAATAATAGCGGTCTGTTCCGTTTTCCGCGGGACTATGGAATGCGGTTCCAACTATCTTTCGCAAAAAGCGCCAACAACGCTTTTTCCCGCTCAAAATATAAAGAAAACACCACTGTCATTCGAACTTTGAGAGTTCGATTCCAGTGGTGTTTTCACATGTGATCTTTGTATAGAAGTAAAACTTAAATCCAAGCGCTAAAAATCCCGAAAAAGTTTTGCATTCAAAAATTATTTATGTAGAGATCAAAGTCTGTATCAGAAAATTGCGTCATTTTCTATGGATAGCGAAAAAGCGCCGCATTCTGCGACGCCTGCTCTATATTTAGTTATTCTGTTTTCAATTAGTGATTCAACATATCACTGATATACTGAACCAATTCTTCCCGGCTATAAGTTGTAGTTGAAATGTCATACAAACTACCGTCAACCGAGAACACTGCAATATTTAGAAAACATCAACATCCAAATAGGAATAATTGTTGTAATCAGCAAAATCCGTCGTTCCTTCGGGACATTCAACGTAAGCGCTTATATTTGCTTCTTTGCTGTTAGGGATATTTGCGATAATGTTTCCTTCCGGCAAAATACTGCAAAGTTCGGAATAACTGCTAAATTCATACCGTGCTCCAGATCTGGAATCGTCGATTTCCGAAAGATTAAAAATATGAATTAAGGCAGGTGTGCAGATGATTACCAATGCCAAGCAAGCTGCGACAATGCTCCAAGTTTGAAAATGATGGAACGCCTTAGGCTTTTATCGTCCTCACTTTTTCTACATACTCGGTAACATAGTAGTCTTTAATGTCATTCATAGAATAGATGATTTTTCTGTTTTTATACGTGAACTCCCTCGCTTTCTAAGTAGGCAAGTCATATTCGCTCTGCATCTCTGTCCTTTACGGGTTATTTATACAATATTGAAGAACTCTCCTGTCCTCTTCATGCTATGGCTTCCCTCCAACGAAAAAATCGGAACTTTCGTGCCTTTTACATATATCGCTCGTTCATTTCGATCTTCCGATAATCCGTATCTGTAAGGTAGGCAGAGTACAAAACAGAAAAATTATTCGAAAGCAGTCGCTCTTCAAATGGTTCCTTCCATGTTCTCCTCTCCTTTTCCGTCAGACCGAATTGATCAAGGAGTCGGTCTGCTTTCTCGGAACGGAACGGCACAGAAATATTCTGTAAGTCCTTCGATCCGAAAATTTTTGAAGTATAATACATGCAGTAATACATATATTCCGTTGCACCAAACATCCTGCTTTTTTTCAGAAGAAGATCCATATCCAGGTTTACATTTTTTAGGTAGTAATAAATGTCGCACAGCAACGAAAGCCTCAAATTCCCCATTGACAACAGGTATACCGAATTCATGTCCTTATAGTGGTGCAGGCAAAGCGAAATAAACTCCTCTTCTGGTGCCAGTTCTCGGACCTCAACGCCTTCAATGGCAATGTTTCTCAAATTTGTTAAAAAGGCATCCATATCCGCCTGCTCGTCCCTTTCGCCCCAGAAAATATCATAATTCACATCCACATTGACGAAAGGACATTTTGGCTCTCCTGTTTTTTTAATAAAAGAAGCCAGTTGATGACTGTAAGTTTTCTGATAGACACACTCCGCTCGCGTATATAATGATATTTCATTGTTCTGAACACGGCCCTGCACAAAGCCCTGATCTGCCAATATCTTTCTCACTCTTTCCAAATTTCTATAAGACACCAGAAGGTCGATGTCTCCGGAAAAACGGTATGCTACGCTTCCGTATATCTCTTTAGACAGCACGGCCCCTTTAATCACCGCATAGGGAATATCCGAAAGTTTCTCAAAAAGATCGGCGCAGGCCCTGTACCGGGCGGATACAGTACCCTTGTTTATAAGCAGTTTCATGCGCAGTTGAGTATCTTGGCTTGCCATCCGTTCCATAAGATAATAGCAGCCGTGCTTCTGTAAGATCCGTTTTATCTCTTCATTCTTCACACTTTCGCCGCTTGTCAGCGAATGAAGAGCGTCGATGATCTCTTTGTTTGTCATAAGACTTGTCCTCCCTTCTCTGCGGGCAAAATCCCTCGGTGTCGTTAAACCTTTTGGCACAAGACGATCCTACTACCGGTCGTTCCGCCCGCTTCCCTTGTCACCGCTCAATCCCAAAATATCGAACAATCGGACGAGCTCTTCATTTTTTTCCGTTTTGTTCACTGTGACACTTTTAGCTCCTGCTTTCACGGCATATTTTATCATATCCTTTTCAATATTTCTTCCAAGTGCCCTGCAGGAAAGGGAAAACAGATCTATTTTGCCGTTTTCTATTCCAATTACACCAACCAGACCCAGATCTGAAAAACAGTCTGAAAGATACACGGATCGCATCTGATACTCCGGATTTTCCATAAATTCTCTCAACTCTTCGACCGTATACCGTACACCATTCGTGCATTTATTGGTCCTCTGGCTCAACTCTGAAACCCGTGATAACTCACTGCCCAATGTCTTGTGTATATCCACCTTCATTTTCAAAGCACGCAGATATTCCTGTTCGGTCCCGGCTTTTTCCTTCAGTCTGTTTCTCTCCAAATTGGTTCGGAAAGTCTCATTCCGAATTCTGATTTTTTCAAGATCGACCTCCCATTTCAGAGAAAAGCATTCCAAATCCTGAAAAATGGTATCCCGCCCGTAAAGAATTGTGTATACTTCCGGAAGTTTTCCGGAAACTTCATTTACCTCATAGGGAGAATCATCTATAAAGACAATGCTTTCCAAATCGATGTTCAATTCTTCGGATATTCTTCGGATATTCTCCGGTTTGTTGTTCCAGTTTACACGAAAGCAAGCAATGTGTTCCTCTTTCAAAACCATGCCGCTGTGTTGCCTGAACACCTGCCGCACATCTTGTTCGTCGTTTTTACTGCAGACAGTTATAAGGACACCGTGATTGTACAGGTAAAGCAAAAAGCGCTGAAAATCCCGATACTGTTTTCCCGAACCACTTTCCGAAATCCGAATTTTCTCTATCCCGTCTTCCGACAGAATTCCACCCCAGAGAACATTGTCGCAGTCCACCGCAACGCACTTGGGTGTCAACCCGTTGGAGATTTTGTATTGCTTCCAGATTTCCCGGCAGATCTCCCTAATCAGCTCTTTAGAGTACAGTGCGTTCCAACGGTACTTGCCTTTCAGATCAAAGGCACGACTGATTCCCACACGGGCAATGAGTCTTTTCAAATCAAGGATCACATCGTCCCCTGCCACCATATCGAAGAATTTCCGGTTGATTGCATCTATAACATTCTCTTGGGGAAGGATGTTTCCGATCACCATAGATTGCTGCATATAATAGTCTTCAAAACTCAGCCACAAAATCTGCTTTCGTCTGTCTGACTTCAGGCTGGCATACAGTTTTTCAAGTTCTACGAAACAATTCTCAGTCAGAATCTCCGGATGGCCTCCCGATTCCGGATAGTCCGGAAAAAGCGTTTCAAAATTAATTGCCACAAAGATCAGATCCGCTTCTGAAATTTTTTCTGAACCGGAGCCGCTACCACACTCCTCAAATCCAATCGAAGACAGGGAAACTTCTATGTTCAGCTCACCGAAGTCTTGCGCAAGAAATTTGGAATAATAGGGTTCCAATACGATATTCGTAATTGAAACGATTTTCAGTTGCCGACTCATAACCACACCGTCTTATCGAATCTGTTCTTCATACAACTCCTGAAGAACATCCACCATGTCCTGTATCGTCTTCATCTCTGTCGGTAGGAGTTTGGCATCGGGAAATTCGCAATCAAAGGCCTCCTCCAAAGCAACCACGATGCCGATGAACATTATGGAATCCATTCCCAATTTTGATAAATCGGTGCTGAAATCTTCTTTTGTCACATGAAGATGATCCACACCCTCTAAAGCGGCAAGCACACCGTTTGTCGTAACCTCTTTCATTCCAAGCCTCCCTCAAATCAAATAATCGTCTCCTTACATCCACACATATCGGATCAGATAGTACAGAACATATCCCCAACTAAAAATTCCGTGCAGAATCGCCCATCCCACAGATTTCCACGTTACAAATGAAATAACCAGCGCCAAACATGTTCCGAATGAAACTCCGGTTTTTACCGCGCCCCCTATGTTAAAGCCCTTGGTTGTTACTGTAACCTTATTTTCATCATTGTTCATAATAATTTTCCTTTGCTTATAAAAACTAATTATATACTGGATCCTTTCGGATATTCCGGGCACGAATTTATTGATACCATTCCACCTGTGCGGAAAACATCCGGTTATATTCCGTGTCTCCCTCAATCAGCTGGTGGTGTGTGCCCTGCTCGATCAGCTTTCCGTCTTTCATTACAAGAATCTGGTCGGCAAATTTCACCGATGCCAGACGATGCGTGATAAAAATACAAATTTTATCTCTGTTCTCTGCGATCATATTCTTTATGATTTTAGATTCGGCGATGGCATCGATACTGGAGTTTGGCTCATCAAAGACCACTACTGCACTTTCTCTTCTAAAAAAGCCTCTTGCAACTGCGATCCTCTGCCATTCTCCTCCCGAAAGGTTTACTTTCCCGAAACGGGTGCCGAGAATGGTATCCTCGCCTATCTTCTTCACCAACGAACCGCTTTCGCTGTTCTGAATGGCCTTCTGATAGCGCTCGGCATCCTGCTCCTTCTCAAAGTCCCCGAAGGTAATGTTCTCCTTCAAGGACACATCATACCGCATGAAATCCTGCATCACCGTGCTTGTTCTCAGATCCGTTTCCTTTCCGTTGCCGTCCAGCATTTCCACCGTTCCCTTGGATGGGCGATACAGCTTCATGATCAGTTTGGCAAGGGTTGTCTTTCCGCTGCCGTTGCACCCCACCAATGCATAAACCTTTCCGCTTTCAAATTTCACACTCACATCCTGTACCGCTTCACGAGTAGATTCCTCTTCATTATAGCGGAAGGAAACATGACCCAACTCCACAGACGAAGAGGAACTCATTACCCCCTCGTTCCTTGCCTTGGGCGATTCCACAGCAAATAATCTGAAATAATTTTCATAATTGATCAGCATTCCCGAAAGAGAGTCAAAGGAATAGGACAGCATGACCGCACTGGTGGTCATCACCGTGCAGGAGTTGAAAATATTGATGGTATCTGCCGCCACATTTTCACCGGACAAGCTTGGCATCATCAGATAAATCAGGATGGATGCAACCGGCAAACAGGTAAAAATCGTATTGACTAAGCCCTGCTGCAGTTCGATTTTATCGGAAAACTTGTTTTTCTTCTTTGTCAAGGAAGAATACAGATCGCTCCAGGTCTTTCTGAACCAGTAAAACGAACGGAAAATTCTCATTTCGGCATTTGTATTTTCCGTATTGAACCAAGAGCCTGCGGTCGAAAGCAAGCGGTCGCTTGGATTGATCTCCTCATAAAACCGATTGATTTTTTTGGAAAAATATCTAGTAAATAGAGCAGCCACAAACAACATGGTCAAATTGATAAAAGGAATAATCATATTTGCTCGGAAAAGCAACGCCGAAACACCCGCAAGTGAAATGATCGCCGATACCACCGTGCTGAGCATATCCAAAAAGGAAAACATTACATGAGGCGAAACCGCCTGGGATGCACGACTGACGATGGTATGGTATTCGCTTTTCTCTCTGTAACGGATATCCAGTTTTTCTACATGACGGATCATGTCATTCCTAAGATTGAATTCCATTCGGAACGACATTTGCGTACGCAACAGATGATTGATCTCCGAGCAGAGAAGATCCAGACACATGGATACCGCCACAAGAATTCCCCACAAAATGATTTCCCGGTTGATCACAAACCGGCTGTCCAGCATGGCCTGCGCCGCCTTACCGATCAGATAAACATTCAAGACCGGCACAAGGCCCTGAAAAATCATAATTAGCACAATCAAAAACGCACTCGCCGGCAGGTATCTGAACATAACCTTCACGCTTCTCAACAGAAGTTTTCCTGTGGATAAGCCCTTAGGCTTTTGAGTTTTGTTCTGTTTTTTGTCTTCCATAATTACGTTCCCTTCCATTGTTTCGGTCAAACCTGATATAACTCCGCCTGCGCCGTATACATTTCGTAGTACTTCCCTTTTAACGCAAGCAGTTCTTCATAAGTTCCTTCCTCCACAACAGAACCTTTATCCAGAACGATGATCTTATCTGCATACCTTGTACAGCCAAGTCTGTGGGTGATGATCAGTTTGGTGTTGTCGCTGTCCTCTTTCATGAAGTCCTGCAACACTTTCACTTCCGACAGGGGATCCATGGAGGCTGTCGGCTCGTCCAATACCACGATTTTATGATTCATCTCTCCCCGCAACAAGGCAATTTTCTGCCACTGTCCTCCCGAAATACCGACGCCTCCGAATTCGTTGCCCATTGTTTCGTTCAGCGCCCGATCGATCTCTTGGTCATTCATGTCTAAGATCGGTTTCAGTTTTTCCCGGATCTGACCGTTCAGAGGCTTTCCGAAACTGATGTTGTTTCCTAGGCTTATTCCGCGATACCGTCCGAAGTTCTGCATGACAGATACAATATTGCTTTGCTCCGTCTGTCTGTTTAAATCGAGGTATGGGTCCACACCGTTGACGCATACGCTTCCGTTTCCGTCAAACAACCCCAGAAGAACATTGACCAGCGTGGTCTTTCCCGCACCGTTTTCACCGACGATTGCTACTTTTTCATTCTTATGTACGGTAAAGGATATATCTTTCAATACTTCTTCGTTATCATAATATCGGAAGTTCAGATGTTCCACCCGAATCACCTCATCCTCCTTTGGCACCGGGGATTCCCCGAGCAATTCCTTACGACTATTCGCCCGTTCGGTAGATCCGGCTTTCAGATAATCCATGTATCCGTAAATATATTCTGCTTCCATATATACGGACGACACACTGCTTCCGATTCCCGTCGCACAAGAAATGACCGATCTTGTAATGGAAAACACCAGGAAAATCGTACCGGCGTCCTGAATTTTTCCGCCCAGGAGAATAAGGAGAATGAATCCGATGTATACCATAGAATAGACCACACGGAAAGCCATGGTGTTTACGGAAACCTTCCAAGAGGTCTTCTTTTTCTGTCCCACTATTTCTTTATTCAGCGATTCCATCCGCTCATGAAAAGGTTTGGAAAGCCCGAAAAGAGTCAGTTCGTAGGAGGAGGCACTGCCAGTCAGCAATCCGAAGTAGTACGACATTCTCCGGTTGTCCCGTATCGTATTTCCAAACAGCTCTCTGAATTTTCGTCTGTTGTTGTTTTCAACAACCAGACAGGTGACCGTCAGAAGCAAAACCATCGGAATGATCCACCATCCGCTCACCGGGAACAGCAAAACCATACTGCCTATGATCGTGGATATTCCCCGAACGAAAGAGAGGATTCCATTGAGAATTGTGCTGTTTCCGTTTCCAGAAATATTGGCCACATAAGACTGTTTATCCTTCTGATCTTTGGAGACAAAATGCAGATAGTCGTCTGAAGCGGAAAAATCGATGGCTTCCTCCTGAATCTTTTTGGAGCTTCGCGCCATCACACGGCGTCTGATGGCACTGTTGATCACTCCGATCATAAGATCCACCACATAAACCCCAATCAACACAAAGGAGATCACCAGGACCGTTTTATGGATTCCTGACGAATTTGCAATGACCGTGTTGATGTAATACGAAAGCAGGTAGGAAATGCCCAACCCGGTAAGCGATCCCAAAATCACGACCAAAAACAGAATGATCACCATTTTGTCGTTGTATTTCAGAAAAAATCGGATGATTATTTTCCAATTCTCAAGAATTTGCGTAATGCTGCTTTTCCATTTTTTCATAAAAACTTACCCATTTTATCTTCGAACTCGTAAATTTGTCATATTATTTTCTCTGAAAAGTCACATTAAATTATATTTTCTTTTTCAGTTTAACGCATAAAAACAACAAAGTCAACATTTGGAAATCATATTAATCATTTTTTAATAGCCGTATTCTTTATTCACTGAAACATTGGTGCTCCCAGTATTTTTCTTTTCCTCTTTTGACCCGCCGGACAGCCCTTGCGTGGAGTTTTTTACCTGCAGTTTGTTAAAATAATTGCGCCGATTTCAATAAGATACTCAAAAAGCGCTTCTATATCCGCCGAAAGTTCTTCCGTTTTGATTTGGGGATAAAGCCCGAAAATTTGCTGCTTTGCATTCTTATAATCGCTGTTGGTGCTTATGATCTTCCACATATTACAGGCCGTCTCGTTAAATGCATAAAAGCTGTTATCATGCAAGAGAAACAGCACACCGCCTTCTCCGGACTCTTCGTCTGTGCCCAGTTCACTCATAAGATTCAATTCATGTTCCAGTACGACGTAGGAAGTCTTATCGTTTTTCATCTTTTTTCTCCTTCTGTTCTCATTACATCCTTGTCAACCATTTTGCTTTTTCCGGAGTTTTCGCCACCAGATCCCGCAAATACGAATAAAATTGTTTGTAGTACCTGCACCAATAGTCCCGGTTTCCCTGACCCTCAATTCCATATTTCGCAATGTGATCTGCTGTACAACCCCCGTTGCAGATTTTATGTTCACATTCACTGCAAAAATCCATCCGCTTTTTGCTTTTTTCAACGATGGCACATAAGGCTATATTTTCTGCAATCCGTTGTTCAATATTCTCATTCTCCACATTGCACAGAACCATTTTCTCATTTCCGATGTATTGGTCGCAGGGATAAATATCCCCGTTCAGATCCATTGCCAGCATGGTAACTCCTGCCCCGCAAGGACTGCTGAAACAACTTGGTCCCGTCGGTATGCCCATAAGCTCTTTCACAAGGAGCGCAATATTCCTTTCAATCACCTTTACCTCTCCAGCCGTTTCATTCACTGAAATAATATGCTCCACCACTTCCTGCATTGCTTCACACATCTGCGTACAATTCACACTGTGATTTATCGTTTCCTTAGCTCTTCCTGCATCAGAGATCGGAAGCAGGCTAAAATCCCGAATGCCTTTTTCAAGGCAATAATCTGTCAGAGAATTCAGATGGCGCACATTCAGGGAATTCACCACTGCGTTTATCCCCACAGCCACATCCATCTCCAGCGCTTTGTCGATATTCTCCAGAATTCTCTCATGAAGATTTCTGTTGTTTTCCGTCCTAAATTGATTGTATCGAAAAACCGGACTGTCAAGACTGATCGTGAAGGCGATCCGCTTCTCCTTGGCATAGCGAAGAAACCCCTCATCCAGCAAAGTTGCATTGGTAATAATTCCGATCCAATGGGGAATCGTCAGTTTTTCCGCACATTCAACGATTTCCCGGATCAAGGGCTTGTAGAGCAATGGCTCTCCACCGGTCAGGATCAACTGAAGACCGCATGTCTTTTCTCCCTCTAAATACTCCAACATTTTTCGCACTGATCCCATTGAAACCACTTTTGTACAGGATTTCGGTTGACCGTCTTCTGCTACATAGCAATATGCGCATTGCATATTGCACTCCGAAGTTAGGCGAAGCACCAACATTGCCCCAAACAGTTTTCCATATAGTTTTCTCGTGTTCCAAACCATATTTCCCATGTTTTAACCTCTGCTCTTTTTTCTTTCTGATACACTTCCTGCTATGCGAACACAATGTAATTTTTAACATGCTCTTCGCTGTCATTGATGACCATTCCGTGATATTCTACCCAGGCGTGCGCTTCAAAAGGATAACTTTTGGCGCCGATTTTCAGCTCCACATCATAGTGTTTTCTTATCAGCCTCTTACAACACAAAACAGACCTGCAAAGACAGGGAGAGGTCAGTCTCATCCCTATGGACCGTCTGTTGATTGTTTCGGCAACAGCTTTCATTTCTCCAAGTTGCTTTTCACCGGCGCATTTTACCTTTCTCTGTTTGGCCTTGCTTATGCTCACAATTTTTTCTGCATACTTTACGCCAACAGTATTCAACTTTTTATTTATGTACTTCAACTGCATTCTGGTGAACATAAATCCTCATCCTTTCATACCAGTGATTATGAGTAAAAAATTAACCACGAAAAGTACTTACAAAACCTTTTGTGGAAACTGTCCTGTTGTTTTCTGGCGACGCTGGAATTGCCCCCCTCGACTTGGTTTTCTGCGTCTTCCTTTCCGCTTCACGGAAGAATACTCTGCTTGCTTTCAAGCCAGAGCTCCAATGCTAAAATCCTCATAATATGAATCATATGCGGCTCAACACCGTATTTGAAATTCTGCAATCTGTTCAAAAGTTTCTCCTTATCGGCGATTCCATATCGGACCAGATAAAGATTGTCATATCTTTTTTCAATTCCGTCCCAGCCTTCTCTGATGGCATCATAAACCGTAGAAACGTGATTGCCCTTTCCATGACGACAAAAAATTTCAGGAGGTAGTTCTTTTTCAAAAGCCTTTCGCAGAATATACTTGTTATATCCCTTCCGTATGTAGTATTTATCCGGCAGATTCAAGGAATATTCGATCAAATCCCGATCCAGATAGGGCAGGACTCTCGTGGATCGATAGCTGTCCTGATTACCCACCCATTGGTCGCAGCGAAATATCTTTTCCCATTGATCATTCTGGGAAACGGTGTCGAAAATACGCTCTTCCTGTTTTTGTGCCGCTCTTTCGTCCAAAGAGTATTTCTCTATATACTCGGGGTGCAGTATTTCCCTATAGATCTTATAGAATCTCATGGAGTTCATCTGCTGTTGTTTATAATTCTTCCGATTAAGATGTACATTTCTGAAAAGGACCTGATCTCCCCCAAAGCCGGTAATCGTGGGATAGTTCTTTTTTAATGAATAGACGCTGCTGGGAAATCCGCTTAGAATATCCACAGTCGGCTCCGCAAAATCTCTCAAGGGTTCGTAATTGCGCAATAGCATGTTTTCATCGTGTATTGTTCGCAAATTCAGGGACACCCCCAGCTTTTCGCAGACCTTCTCTGCCAGTTCCCGCTCCTCACTGACCCCCAATTCTTCCACTTCCTCATCGTCCATATCATTTACATGACAATCGTGATAAACCGAAAGACGGCTTTGATCAAACTGAGGTATACAAGAAAGAGCACAGACGATTGCAGATGAATCCAGGCCTCCGCTTAGATTAAAAACATAGTGCGGATATTTTTTCAAGTGTATTTTTTTGTACACCGAATCGATAAACAGTTGCCTGAAACACTCAATGGTGTCCCGCTCACTCAGCGTATGCCTTTTTCTTGCCGGCTTCCAAATAGAAATTCTTTGAGCATTTCCGTTTTGAACCAATAAAGTTTCTCCTGGAAGCAGGGAATTCCAATGGATATAGGGCGTTATCCTTCTGGAAGCTGAATCGTACCCGGCAAAATACTCCGCTATATATTCAAAATTAATTTTGACTGGCAAAACCCCGGTCGCTATATACTTCTGATGGCTTGATGCAACTACCAGCGTATTCTCATCCAGGTAATAATACAGGGCTTTCAGACCGAAAGGTGCTCTGATCAGAAAACTTTGGTTAGCTTTTCTATCCGTGATCGCACAGGCATAGTCTCCTTTCAAATAGTATCCGCAATCCTTTCCCCAATGCGCATACGCCGCTTTCACCACAACCTCTTCGCTGACACCCGGCATGTGAATCCCGAGTGTAGTACATAACTCTTCCCCGTTATCCAACGAACCGTCAAACAGAATCTCCAGATTATCCTGAATTATCTCCGGACTTCTGTCGGAAATGACCAATCCGAATCCGTTATCGTGGTATACGCAAACACCTTTTTCCTCTGTTTGACTGAGTTTTTCAGGCTTTTTCAATGTTTCGGATATGTATTTATAATCGTGTACCCGATTTCCGAAATCCATCTGCGCATATATCTCACTCATTTTCTCATACACTGCGATCTGTACAAATTGTTTTACAGTCTTTTTCCTTTCGATTTATTTCGACATCCGTTCTCCGGGAACAAAAGCCTGTACGATCTTTCGCCCAGATATTTTGCCCCTACTTCATACTGTTCTGACAGACAAGCTCCACAATGTCCGGAAGCAACATCAAATTTCGAGGAATATCAAGACAGTATACAGGCATCGTGCTTACGATTTTCCGTATGAGTTTCTGGTAATTGATCAGTTCATCGGTCGAAGATGTAGTCCCGCTGAAAATGCTTTTCAGCAGGGTCACAAAGCCCTCCATTGGGGACAGTTTTCGAAAACTCAGCTCCTGCCTAACCGAAACTGGATGGATGTGGTACACGCAATCCAAGGGATGATCTCCTGGAATAAAGGCTTCCGGGATCAATGTGCAATTCTTTTTGGCCGAATTCTTCAGAACCGGTTCATAGGCACAGATCAAGCCTTCGGAAAGCCCAAATTGCAAAGGATGAAGTTTCACCGATGGAAAACTGCTTCGCACGATCGTCTTTTCGCCGTTACTGCAAACCGCCGTCAGGTCATCTGACAGGATGCGCCCCCCACAATTGCACAAGGACATCAGAAGCGTACTTTTTCCGGAACCCTTATCGGCACAGAGCATTATATTCTGATCATTTATATTTAATGCGGCCGCATGAAACACATACCAACCTGCCGTGCGCAGCCAGGTGCTGATAACGTCGGAAAGCAAATAAAGAATAGCGAGTTGCAGATTATCCGGATTTCTGTAATAGCATAGGATCCTGTTTTTCTGTGCTACAATGCAGATGTCGCACACGTTTTGGTAACAGATCCATTTTTCAGAGTCATGCTCATAATACAAGCACTTATCCATAGGTCCGTTTTCCTCAATCTGAAATTCGGACTTCAGACAATACTCTGCCGGCACTGCCTGTTCTTTTGGCTCCAACCATATTTCCAGCTCTGCCTCTTTGGCGCCTTCATACTCGGGAAGAGGCAACTTCGTATTACAACTCATTATATATCCAAAAACTTCATATTTTTTCATACCATATTCTCCATTTTGATGGAAATCTGTTGGCCCAGGATTTTTCTATACCCTGCTCTGCAATCTTCGCAGTATGCCCTCATCTGTTTTTTTTCAGTGAATGAAAGAGGGCATCCTTTTCTACATACAGTGTGCACTTCGCATGTACGGCAGTCCGAATACAATTTAACAAATTGCTTTCTCATTTCGGAAGTCACTGCGCCGTTAAGTGCGCTCCGAAACTCGTCCGGCTCCTGGAGCAATAGATTTCCTGTTGCCTTTGTGGCAGCAGAGCAAAGAAACAAATCCCCTTTACTGTCAATACGAACATGATACTCGGGATTACCCGTGGGAATCAGGTACCTGCAGGTATTCACCACTATCGGGTTTACCGCACCCAAAAATTGCACCTCAGGATATGCTTTTACAGCCTTGCAAATATTGCTTCTGCATTCTTCCAATTCCCTATTGTCCAAAGCGGCAACCTCGTAAAAATTAACTGCCCGACCCGTACAATTTAGATTCAGCAAATTGATCTTCTTTATTCCATTCTCCACTGCGAATTTTGCCATATCCTCAATCACCATATAGTTTCGCTTGCTCAAAACCATATTAATTTCCACTTCACAATTTTGGGCATACTGGATCACATGATCCTGTACACGCTGAAAATTCTCTTCCTTTCGGAACAGTGAATAGGAAAATTTGTCCGGTCCATCCATACTGATGACGACCGTCACCCCGTTCTGACGACACACCCGGGCAAACTCATCGTAAAAAATCAAACCGTTGGTAATCACCGAAATATCTCGGATTCCAAGCGAGCTTGCCCTTGTTATATAGTTGCATATTTCCGGGTGAATCAACGGTTCGCCACCGCTCAAAATAATCTGTTCACAGTGTAATTGACGCAGTTTTAAAAGCATTTTCGTAAATTCCTCCGGCTCGATGAAGCTTTTTCCTGCGACACCGGAATCATTGTAACAATGCCTGCAAGTCATATTACATTTTGATGTAAGTTCAATATATGCAGACACAACTGCGATATCCTTTTTTGCCAAATCCATTTCCCCTTTTCTCATCTATACCTTTTCTAACAAAATGTTTTCAGACAGCAACCCTTCAATCAACTCTGTGCAATCCTGTTGAAGAACATTCTGATCCACCTCTCCCCCAAACGCATTGTAAAGAAGTTCGGGTATCTCTTTTACTGGTACTCCGTCTGTAATATAGGTCCAGATAAGCTTGGCCGTATCATTAAGTACATAGTACTCTCCCTGAAACATAATATAAACTTCATTTTCGGTTTCGGCAACTTTTGCCTTGTCATTTACTATAAAATCTTTGCTTTTCATCATTCCTCCAATGCAATTGTGCATATACAGTTCCGAACTCTCCCTGCAAGAAACAGAAAGCATATAAATAATGCAAGAGAAGCCTTCATTCTGTTATTCAGTAATTACTTTGTTGTGTGACCGGATCATCCCTCCGGGATTTCTTGTATTTTATGATTTGTAGGTGTATGTAGTTTTCTTCCAATGCGCAGTGCTACCCACGCAGACACCGCTCTCAGAAGTCTCTTCAAGAGTCTTGGACCCAGAGCCCTTGGTCAGTGTTGCAACATCGCCCAGTTTGAAAAATGTCGGTTTCTTATACATAATTTCCTCCTTTTTATTTTGCCTCTCTCGCACTATTTGTCCATTGAAATTCTTGTGGATTTTCACAAACACATTCCTGTACTTTTCCAATCCGCAATTGCATACTCCACTTGCCAATACTCAATAACATCAGAACCTTTCTTTCCGGCAATTACTGTTAAAATATCAGTATGTTTAACACCATTATACATATCAATGCTGTAGATAAATGTCGAAATATATCGACTTTAAAATATTTTTCACTATTTTGTCATTTTCAATCAATTCCAAGCAGGTCACATGCTCTTTTACGTCGGTGTCCGGATATATCTCATACCTTTCATTCTCCTTTTTTCGAACTATTATAGGCGTTAATACTCCATATGTCTTTATGCTTTCCATCAGCTTCTCCATTTCTTCATCTTTTTTAACCTGAAAAGGATGATTTGGAAATCCATCAATGTATTTTATCGGTATTACTCTTACTTTTTCTCTTTTTATGTCATATATCTGTTCATCCATTTTTTAATACTTCCTTTTGAAATAAAGAAAGCCGATCAAATTTCTTTTACTGAAATTCAACCGGCTTTTGCTATATGTACTTTTATCTGATTTACTCTGCGTCAAGGCCTTTAACAAAAGTTTATTTATTTCCGTCGTATCTTCGCCATTTTCCTTTTGTTTTAGCCTTTTCATATTTAGCATTGCGATCATCAGCCTATAATCAAAATCATCAAGCACAAGGCTGTATATATACTCATACTCTTTCTTTTTCATATCCTTGCCTCCTTTTCTTTATATACAATATATCACATTTCATCTTTTAAATCAAATCTGCAAAAATTATTCTACCGTAAGCTGCAAACAAGCAAAATTCTGTTTTTTACTCCCTATTTTATGGTTTACAGCTCATCGCCCGCATTTTTCTCAAAATCAAAATTTTTTATGTCTTTTTCTCTTTTCTAAAAACAAAAAACCCTTGAAAACATAGTGTTTACAAGGTTTTTTTTGGCAGGGGCAGTAGGATTCGAACCCACGACAAACGGTTTTGGAGACCGCTGCTCTACCAGCTGAACTATACCCCTATTCAATTACGGCGGACAAGCCTTTGGTGGGCCTTTAGGGACTCGAACCCCAGACCGACCGGTTATGAGCCGGTTGCTCTAACCAACTGAGCTAAAGGCCCTCACGGATTCTTGCCGCAGTCGCAGGAAACATTGTATCACGGCAAATCCTTTTTGTCAATATTTTTTTCGGTTTTCTCCGATTATTTTTCACCCTTGACTTTTTCAAAATCTGTTGATAAAATATCAGAGAAATCTCAAAAAAGGAACATAACAGATATGCGCAGACATTATATCCTGAAAATCGTCCAAACCGCGATGATGACGGCGATTCTTGCGGTACTCGCTCAAATCGCCATTCCCACCCCATGGAATGTTCCCTTTACTCTGCAAACCTTCGGCGTGGCGCTTTGCGCCTATTTTCTCGGACCTTGGTACGGAACGGCTTCCATCCTCGTATATATCGCGCTCGGCGCGGCCGGTGCTCCGGTCTTTTCCGGACTGAAAGGCTCTGTCGGCGCACTTGTAGGCATGACCGGCGGCTACATATTCGGTTTTATTTTAATGGTCCTGCTCTGTGGGCTTGTGTGGAAAACGAAAAACATCCCCGCACTCGTTTTTGCTTCCGCCGCCGGGCTTCTGCTTTGTCATCTCCTCGGCGCGATATGGTTTTCCATCGTCGGCGATACTACAATTTGGTACGCGCTTTCCGTCGCTTCCCTGCCGTATCTCCTCAAAGACGTCGTTTCCATTGTCGGCGCTTATTTTCTCGCCAAGAAGCTCCGAAAGCATATCCATGATTGAAAACCGCAGGCCGGCATTCCCGACAAAATCATCTTGACACAGCGTTCCACAGGGCGTATAATGTTTTTGAGCATTTTCAGAATCCCTTTTTGAAAGACAGATAACCGTGTCCCTCGGAGGCTGCCATATGTGATGCAGCTACAGCAAAGGCAATCGATTCCATGACGGAAAGGATAGAAGTTATTATGAGAGCAGACGGAAAAAGAGTCAAAAATGTAGATCCGATGTATACGCTGGCGCCGTATTTCATGCGCACCCGTTCCGATGCGCAGAATGCGATCACCGTTACCGTTCCCTATGAAAGCGTGCATAATTATGTCATCGACGCGAGAAAGAAAGGCTTCCGTGTCAGTCATTTGACAGTCGTCATGGCGGCGCTGGTGCGTACTTTTTCACAATTTCCTCAGCTGAACCGTTTTGTCGTCAACAGCAAAATTTATGCGCATAACGAGCTGAAAATCGCGATGGTCGTCCTTCGTCCCTCCGACAATAACCCTTCCATGAGCAAGATGAAATTCGATTTGTACGACACCATATACGATGTAAACGATAAGATCGAAGCTTTCATCGCGGAAAACAATAAATCCTCAAGCAGCACCAATACGGATAAGCTTTTCGGCGTGCTCCTCAACTGCGGCCCCCTGATGCGCTTTATTCTCTGGTTTCTGCGTCTTCTCGACCGGCACGGCTGGCTCCCGAAGTTTGTGACCGACCTCAGTCCTTTTCATGGAAGCGCGGTATTTACCAACCTCGCCAGCATCCGCACCAACCACATTTATCACCATGTATATGATTTCGGTACAATGGGCATGGTCATCGCGATGGGAAACAACATCGAGACGCCGAAAACAAAAGCCGGCAATATCGTGATGGAAAAGGAGATTCCTTTCGGCATCGTGATGGACGAGCGTATTGCGGACGGACATTATTATGCCACCGCGTTCGCGGCCATGGAAAAATATCTGAGAGATCCCTCCGTTTTGGAGCAGCCGCCGGAGACGGTCAACGTCGATTTCGAGTTTGAGACCCTGTCCGAACGCTTCAAGACCGAGAAAACCAAGCAAAAAGAAGCCAAAAAAGCGGAAAAAGCGAGAAAAAAAGCCGAGAAAAAGGAAAAAGAGTCCCAAAAATAAAGAAAAGGTGCTGAAATTCAGCACCTTTTTCACTGTTATATTTCCCTCTTATGCAAGTCCCATCGGCTTTTTATACCGACTTATAAGCATATGCAGCAGCACGCCGAGCACGCCGCAGGTCACGACCTCTCCGATCCCGACCGTCAGCATAAGATATGGGATCATGTCCTCGACTCCATACGCATATTTCAATACAAACGGCACAATCAGGGTGTTTGCCAAAATCGGCGGAATTACCGCGAGATACTTGTTGCGGCGCAGAAGATATGTACCGACAGCGCCGATCAGCGTCGCGATAGGCCCGAACAAGATATCCCAAAAAACGCAGCCCGTCAGGATGTTGGACAGCAGACAGCCGATATACAATCCCGGGATCGCCGCCGGCGTGAAGCACGCCATAATGCAGAGCGCCTCGGAAAGACGGAACTGGATCACCCCGCTCGCAAGTCCCAGCAGGGAGGCGAGATAAGTCAGCAGCACATACAGAGCGGCGATGATCGCGCCCCATGTCAGGTAACGAATGCTCTTGTTTTCCATGATTTTAATTCTCCTTAGTTTTGTTTTAAGTGAGGATGGTTACGAACTCACTGCGGGCTATTATATCATAAATTCAGAAAAATATAAGAGGGATACGCAAAGAAAAAGACGTCCGCGACGTCTTTTTCTTTGTGCTGTTCTGTAATCAAAAGACCCTTTTTATCTTTCGCCTTTCCGCAGAGAATGACAATGAAGTAAACTTAGTGCCGAGCCCGAGAACACCGCCGGTCAGAAGCCATAAAATCCCCGTGCCGAGCTTCCCCATGTAAAATCTGTGAATCCTAAGGCCGCCCAAGAAAAAGCACAGAAGTGCCGCCGTCATTTTTGATTTTTCAGACATGTCTTTATCCCTTTCCCGTCATAATGTCAAAAAGAAATTTGATAAATTTTCGGGAAAGGAGAATTTGAGCATGACGGGACTGAAGGGTCTGCGGGAAATCCGTCGGAAAAAGGGATACGGCCAATTAAAAGCAGCGATGGAGCTCTGCATCAGCCGTGAAGCGCTGTCCTATTATGAGAACGGGAAAAGAAGTCCGGATATTGACATGCTCGTAAAACTCTCCGAATATTTTCATGTATCCATCGATTATCTGATTACGGGAAAAGAATTTCAGCCAAAATAAAGGAGCGGAAGCTTCCGCTCCTTTTTCAATATCGCCCTACTTTGGATAAAATCAATCCTCATCGGCCGTTTCTGTTGTTTCCTTTTCTTTTTTCCGTACGACCGTGCTCTCGATTCTGTGATCCTCCACCGAAACGACTTGTATTTCCAGATCATCGGTCTCAAGCTCAAGGGTCGTGCCGTCGTCCGGCACGGCGCCGAGAAGGCCGAAGATATAGCCGCCAAAGGTGTCGCATTCCTCCGTATCAAACGAAAGCTCCAGCTCCTCGCCGACCTTTTCAAGCGACGCGGCGCCGGCGATACGCCATTCGTTTTCACCGAGCTTTTCAATCTCCAAGGAATATTCCTCATCCTTATCGACAAGGTCGCCTACCAAAAGCTCAAGCAGATCATGCATGGTCACAACGCCGCTCATTCCGCCGTATTCGTCGATGACGATGGCAAAATAATTGCGGGTTTCTTTCATGTTTTGGAAAAGCACATCGGCCTTCATGTTTTCCGGAACGAAATACGGCTTTTCCGCCGCTGCGCGGATGACCGCTTCCGGCGTCGAATTGTCCGTTCTGAAAAATTTCTTGATGTTCAAGATACCGATGACGTCGTCGGTATCTTCGCCGCAGATCGGATAGAAGCTGTGACGGGTCTCGGCGATCGTTTTTTTCCACTCGGAAAGCGGGTCTTCTTTGTAAAGAACAGTGACATCGCGTCTGTGCGTGCATATCTCGGAAATCGAAATGTCGTCGAACTCGAATACATTCTGGATCATCTCGTTTTCCATGCTGTCGATGGTGCCCCGCTCGCTCCCGGTATCGAGCATCATACGGATTTCCTCCTCGGTCACGGCATCCCCTTGCTCGTTAGGATCGATATGGAAAAGCCGAAGCAGTCCGTTTGTCGATTTTGTCAGAATCCATACAAACGGCGCAAACACGCAGGAGACGAATTTCAGTATACCGGACATGCCGAGCGCCATTTTTTCCGCGTTCTTCATCGCAAGCCGCTTCGGTACCAGCTCGCCGAAAACGATGCTGAAATACGAAAGGATCAGCGTAATGACAAACACACAGATGGAATTCAGCGTGCTCTCGGAGATGCCGATGCCAAGCCCGACAAGCCATTTTACAAGCGGCTCTGCGAAATTGTCCGCGGCATATGCGCTTCCGAGAAGTCCCGCAAGCGTGATCGCCACTTGGATCGTCGAAAGAAATTTAGACGGATTTTTGGTCAGAGAAAGCAGTCTCTTCGCTTTTTTATCGCCCTCCTCCGACAGCTTTTCAAGCTTTGCTTCATTGGTTGAAATGACCGCGATCTCCGCACTCGCAAATACCGCGTTCAAAAAAATAAGTACGATCTGTAATATAACTGCGCCTATCATGGTTCTCCTCTGTTTCTTGATCAGTAATTCTCACTGTTAGTTTCATTGTAATTTTATAAAAATATGCAAAAAGGCACAGCCTATGCCGTCTGCCGGTCATAGGCTATGCCCCATTCTCTATAAAATCAAATGAAATGTATGTACAGCAAAGTAGTTGTCGTCGTCGTCCGTACTGCCGCCGTCATCCATTCCCTTTCACTCTCCTTTAAAATTATTTTGGATGTATCATATCATAAAAACGGTTCGGTGTCAAGACAAAGCACCGATTATTTATATTTTATTTATAGATTCTTCATATTATGCCGCTTCTCCGTAAGCCATACAAAAAATTCATGATTTCCACGCTGAAAATCCTGAAAATAGGTTGAATTTATGGGAAATCTATGATAAGATAAGTAAGAAATATCGTTGATTCAAAGCAAAATCAAGAGATGTCTCCGGCATCCGCAAATCGAAAGGCCGGCAGTTTCCCGCCGGAAAAGGTACCTCGGTTTGGAATTTGAATTTACTTGGTTTATCGAACAGCTCCTCTCAAATCCCGTTCTGTGCGTCACGACGCTTCTCACCTTAGGCGTCATCTTTGTCAACGGCTGGACGGACGCGCCAAACGCCATTGCCACCTGCGTCGCCACGAGGGCGATGCCGCCCCGCGCGGCGGTCCTCATGTCCGCCGTATTCAATTTCCTCGGCGTTTTCGTCATGACGCTCCTCAACTCCACGGTGGCCATGACCATCAAAAACATGGTCGATTTCAACGGAAACAGCAAGGAGGCGACGACCGCGCTCTGCGCCGCGCTTTTCGCCATCATCGTTTGGGCAACGCTTGCGTGGTACTTCGGGATCCCCACGAGCGAGAGCCATGCGCTGATTGCCGGACTTTCCGGCGCCGCCATCGCTTTCCATGGCAATTTCGACGGCATCAACGGCGGCGAATGGATCAAGGTGATCTACGGACTCGTGCTTTCCACCGTCCTTGGCTTTTGCAGCGGCTTTCTCTTCACCAAGCTCACCGAGGCGATTTTCCAAAGGACCGACCGGAGAAAAACCACAGGCTTCTTCAAGGGAGCGCAGATTTTCGGCGGCGCCGCCATGTCGTTTATGCACGGCGCGCAGGACGGCCAAAAATTTATGGGCGTTATGATCCTCAGCGTCTTTCTCGCCAACGGCAGCGACACGACCGGAGACGTTGCCCTGCCGATCTGGATGATGGCGCTCTGTTCGGTCGTCATGGCGCTCGGCACCTCGCTCGGCGGCTATAAGATCATCAAATCCGTCGGAATGGATATGGTCAAGCTCGAAAGCTATCAGGGCTTTTCCGCAGATATCGCAGGCGCTTTCTGTCTCTTATTATCCTCCGTTTTCGGCATCCCCGTCAGCACGACGCATACCAAAACGACCGCGATCATGGGCGTCGGCGCGACCAAGCGGCTCTCCGCCATCAATTTCGGCGTCGTGAAGGATATGGTGCTCACATGGGTGCTCACTTTCCCCGGCTGCGGCCTTATCAGCTTCCTCATGGCAAGACTTTTCATGGCAATTTTTTAAATTTCCTCATATCCTAATTTGAACTGCTTCTCTTTTCAATATCAGAGGAGCCAAATATCCCGATTTTTACCCAAAACTTTTTCGGAGGTACAAGCCATGTCTTCCAAAAGCGATTCTTATTATTTCAATACCTTTGCGGAGTGTGCTTCTCTCGCCTGCGAGGCGGCGGAGGTGCTCCATTCCGTGCTCACGAAATTCAATTCCGAGGAAATCGACGACATCATGCGGGAGCTCCACGAGGTCGAGCACAAGGCAGACGAAAAAAAGCACGATATGCTTTCCGCCCTCTTAAAAGCCTTTATCACACCGATCGAACGCGACGATATCATGAACCTCAGCCAGGCGATCGACGATATCACCGATTCCGTCGAGGATGTCGTCATTCAGATCAATATGGATCAGGTCAAATCCATCCGTCCGGACAGCATCGAGTTTTCGGAGCTACTCATCCGCTGCTGCCAAAAGGTGAAGGAGCTGCTCGACGAGTTCCGCAATTTCAAGAAATCCAAAACCATCAAGGATATCATCATCGAAATCAACCGCCTTGAGGAAGAGGGCGACGCGCTTTATATCTCCGTAATGAAAAATCTTCATGCGACAAGCCGCGATCCCATCGAAATCATCGTATGGCGCGACATTTACAAGGCGTTTGAGAATGTTTGCGACTACTGTGAGGATGTCGCCAATATCGTGGAGGGCATCGTAATCGGCAACCTATAAAAAATCCGTGCAAGGAAAGGAGCATACGCGAATTGAAACCCCAATGGAACAAAAAATATACGACGATCGCGGTATATACCGCCATCGTTCTCATTCTCGGCGTTCTCTGCGTATTCTTTTTTCTGAAATTCGACCAAATCGGAGGAGCGATTTCCGGACTGTTCAAGATCTGCGCGCCGATCATTTACGGCGCCTTTATTGCCTATATCCTGAATCCCTTGATGAAGGTCTACGAGGAAAAGGTCTTTCGCGGCGGAAAAAACGGCAGCGGCCTTTCGAGGACTGCTCGAAGGGTCCTCTCCGTCACCGCGACCATGCTCACGTTTTTCATTTTCCTCGCTCTGTTCGTTTGGATGATCGCCCCGCAGCTCGCCGCAAGCATCAAGGATCTCGGCGCTAAGCTTCCCACTTATCTCGCCTCATTGCAGGAGATCGCCGACTCCATCGCGGAAAACGGCGGTATTTTCGCCGAGGCGATCGATACGCTTTTAAAATATGTCAACGATTTTATCGACAGCTCCTATGACCTGCTTTCGGAGCTGCTCCCCAAAGTGACGGAAAAGCTCCAGTCCGTCGCCTCAGCCGTTCTCGATATCGTGCTCGGCATCGTTTTCGCCGTTTATTTTCTCTGTGCGAAGGAACGCATTTCTTCCCAATCCAAAAAAATCGCACGTGCGGTTTTCAGTGAGAAGCATTACAATTCAATAATCGAGGTCATCACGCTGACGGACAAAACTTTCGGCAGATATTTTACCGGCGCGATTCTCGATTCCATTCTCGTCGGCCTCGTATGCTTTATCATGATGCAGATTTTCGGTATGCCCTATTCTCCGCTGATCAGCGTTTTTGTCGGCGTCACCAACATCATTCCCTTTTTCGGACCGTTCATCGGCGCCGCACCGAGCGCGATAATTTTGTTTGTTTACAAGCCGATTTTGGCGGTATATTTTGTCATTATGATTTTGGTTATCCAGCAGATCGACGGCAACATCATCGCGCCGAGGATCCACGGCACCTCCACGGGGCTGGCGCCGGTATGGGTCATCGTTTCCATTACGATCATGTCCGGACTTTTCGGAATCGTCGGCATGTTCATCGGCGTCCCCGTATTTTCCGTCATCTATGTTTTGGTGAAAAGAAAAATCGAGGCAAGGCTCGTCAAAAAGGAGCTGGCGGTCGATACGCTCTCCTATATGAGCGAGACCGACCGCAGACTCTACGAACCGAAGCCGGACGACGGCAGAACTTTCAAGGAAAAGCTTTCGGATCTCTTCGGCAAGTTTCGCAATAAAGGCCAAAAAAAGCCCAAAGAGAAAAAAACAAAGGAAAAGAAGAAGTAAGCCGCTTTTCCGCAGGTTCTGATCTTTCTTTCCAAAAAAACTTTTAGAAATGACATTTTTTATATGCTCTAAGTGACTTCTCAAACCACGGTTTTCTCATGGTCAGCGAAGCGAACGCTTAGAGCATTTTTCACATACCGTTTTCCTTATCGGAGCTCATCGGCATCAATGATCACATATGTGAATTTTTATAAGCCTTTCGGATTTCCTCCGGCATATCCTCCGGCTCCATGCGGCTCAGGCGTTCCTCGTTTCCCGCTTTCATGGCTTGCTCATAATACCAGCATTTGAATTTTAACATATCCAGTACACGGTTCATCCGCTCCATTTCCAATTCCATAGCCGCTTTCTGCTTGACAAACAGCTCCAGCCTCTGCGGATAGGTCTCGCTTCCCTGTGCGCACCATTCCATGAAAAGCTTGATGTCTTTGATTTCCAAACCGGATTTTTTCAGGCATTCGATAACCCGTATGGCATCAAGCTCCTTTTCATCGAATCTGCGAATACCGGAAGTACGCTGCATACCGGGAAACAGGCCCTCTTTGTCATAATACCGCAGGGTGGAGACCGGCAAACCAAACATTTCGGACACTTGACCAATCGTATACATGCTTTTTTTCTCCAATTTTTTTAAAAATTTTGAAATATGGACTTGACCTAAAGTTGGGTTTAGGTATTATAATCATTTTATCAAACAGGGACAGAAATGTCAAATGAGCCCCGGTAAATTCCGAAATACCTAAAAATCTTTTTATTATCAGTGCAAATTTAACAGAACAGATCAATTTCGAGGACATAGCAGACGCCTTTTTGCCGGTACGGAGGAAGCTGCAAAAATAGAAGGGCTCCTGCATGACGAGAAGCTATGATATGAAAAAATCAATTTATGGAGGATATAAATTATGTTAGGAAATTTTGCTTACTGTAACCCGACAAAGCTCTATTTTGGGGAGGATTCGCTGAATGCTTTGAACACAGAATTGCCGAAGTATGGAAGCCGTGTGGTTTTGATTTACGGCGGCGGTTCCATTAAGAAAAATGGAATTTATGATGCAGTGACGGAGATTTTGAAAAAGAACGGAAAAAATGTCGCGGAAATCTCCGGTGTCATGCCCAATCCAACGCTTGCCAAGCTGTATGAAGGGATTGAAATCGCAAGAAATCACAAGGCCGATCTGCTTCTGGCCGTGGGCGGCGGCTCTGTATGCGATTACGCAAAAGCGGTATCGGTATCGGTGAACTGTCAGGATGACCCATGGGAAAAATATTATCTGCGGTTTGAGGAACCGGACTGCAAGCCGATCCCCGTGGGCTGCGTCCTGACAATGGTAGGTACCGGCTCCGAAATGAACGCCGGCGCGGTCATCACCAATCAGGAAACCAAGCAGAAGATCGGCCACGTCTTTGCAAGTGAAGATGTCATGCCGAGGTTTTCCATCCTGAACCCCAAATTTACGCTGACGCTGCCGCATTATCAGATGGTAGCCGGTATCTATGACATCTTCAATCATATTTGCGAGCAGTATTTTTCCGGCGAAGACGATAATACCAGCGATTATATCAGCGAGGGGTTAATGCGTTCCCTGCTTCATTCTAGCCGCATCGCAAACAGGGACCCGCAGAATTACGAGGCGAGAAGCAACATCATGTGGACGGCCACATGGGCGCTGAATACGCTCGTTTCCAGAGGCAAGGCGACAGACTGGATGGTACACATGCTGGGGCAGGCGGTCGGCGGATATACCAACGCCACGCACGGAATGACGCTTTCGGCTGTTTCGCTGCCCTATTACCGCTATATCATGCCGTATGGTCTTGCCAAATTCAAACGCTTCGCGATCCATGTATGGGGCATAAACCCGGAAGGAAAAAGCGACCGACAAATCGCGGAGGAGGGACTTTCTGCAATGGAAAGCTGGATGAATGAGCTGGGACTCGTTATGAATATCACAGAGCTTGGCGCTGCCGAAGATATGATAGAGGGGATCGCAGATGTGACCGCCGTACTGCCGGGCGGCTACAAGCTTCTCCGGCGCGAAGAAATTATTCGCATTTTGAAAGAAAGCTTGTAATAAAAAACCGTCGAAATGTGTGATGTTCTTATCGGAGAAATCACCATAAAGATAAATTCCCACAGACCAATCAAGCGGTTTGTGGGAACTTTGTTTCAATAGGCAGAAAAAAAGGATCGCAGCAAGCCTTCTCCAGTGGGAGAAGGCTTCTGTGTATTTATCGCAAGTTTCGCCCTTGTATTACAAAAGGCATCGGGCAAATCCCGCACCCCTATTATAACATAAAACCGCAGAAAATCAATCTGCGGTTTCTGTATTTTGTGATTCCTCCATTAAGGACAATAGACAAAAATCGGCAGGGATTTTTTGTTTTATGACATCAATCCAATACAAACAATTTTGAAACATAAGTAAATTTTATGAGTTTTCCTCTTGACAGCCTCCTGCGGAAATGATAAAATAGAAAACGCATAAGGGAGTAATCGACGCATGTCGTAATAAAGTCAACACCTTGAGTCGGGAGCACTTTCCTCCCGCTCTGGCTTTATTTGAAACGATGAGACTTATCTGTGACCGGCAGATAAGTCCTTTTTGATTATTAGGGATAGAATCAGGAAGGATCTGCCGTCAAAAATCAATCTCAAAGGAGTAGTTTTCAAATGAAAGAGTATCTGAAAAGCTCGGCCGACGTGATGGCTGGGCTCTCCACCTCCCCCGACGGACTGACGGAAGCCGATGCGCAAGCAAGACTTGCGCAAAACGGTAAGAACAAGCTTGTCGAGGGCAAGAAGGAATCTCTTCTGCATCGGTTTTTCAAGCAGCTTGCGGAGCCCATGACGATCATTCTGATCGTCGCCGCCGTGATCTCTGGCATTATGGCGGTCATGGAAAATGAGTTCCCTGCGGATGTCATCATCATCATGGCAGTCGTCGTCATCAACGCGGTGCTCGGTGTGGTCCAGGAAAGCAAAGCGGAAAAGGCGATCGAAGCCCTCCAAGAAATCGCCGCCGCGACCTCCAAGGTCATCCGCGGCGGACATCAGATGACCGTGAAAAGCGAGGAGCTCGTCACGGGGGATATCATCGTTCTCGAAGCGGGAGACGCGGTCCCTGCGGATGCGCGCATCATCGAATGTGCAAGCATGAAAATCGAGGAAGCGGCGCTGACGGGCGAATCCGTGCCGGTCACCAAAACCGATAAGGCGCTTGCCGCCGGACAAAACGGCGACGTCGCGCTCGGCGATCGGAAAAATATGGTGTTCATGGGTAGTACCGTCGTTTACGGCCGCGGAAAAGCGGTCGTGACGGCAACCGGCATGGATACCGAAATGGGCAAAATCGCCGATGCGCTCGCAAAGGCGGAGGAAGGCAAGACGCCGCTCCAACAGAAGCTCGGACAGCTCAGTAAAATCCTCACGTATCTCGTTGTCGGCATCTGCGTCGTCATCTTCGCTATCAATCTCATCCGTTCTCTCGCCGTCGGCGACGGACTTTCCGTCGATATCGTTTTGGATACGTTTATGGTCGCCGTCTCCCTCGCAGTCGCCGCCATACCGGAGGGACTTGCGACGGTCGTCACGATCGTGCTCTCCATCGGCGTCACCAACATGTCGAAGCGCAACGCGATCATCCGCAAGCTGACCGCGGTCGAAACGCTCGGATGTACGCAGATCATCTGCTCCGACAAGACCGGCACGCTGACGCAAAATAAAATGACGGTCGTCGATCATTTCGGCGACAACGAAAATCTGCTTGCCACCGCGATGTCGCTCTGCTCCGACGCAGAGCTTGATACGGAAGCGGGCGAAGCGGTCGGAGAGCCGACCGAATGTGCGCTTGTCAATTACGCAGCAAAGCTCGGACTTGACAAAAATACGCAAAAGACGGAATTTGCGAGAATCGGAGAGGTGCCCTTCGATTCCATGCGGAAAATGATGTCCACCGTTCATAAAACGGGAAATGGCGGCATCATACAGTTCACCAAAGGAGCGCCGGATGAAATTCTGAAGCGCTGCACCAAGGTGCTTGTGAACGGCGCGGCCGTCCCGCTGACACCGGAGCTTCGCGCCGAGATTCTCGCCTCCAACAAGGCGATGGCGGATAAGGCGCTGCGCGTACTCGCCGCCGCGATGAAAAAGCTGACGGATGCCCCTTCCGTCTATGAATCGGAAGCGATCGAAAACGATCTTTGCTTCATCGGACTCTGCGGTATGATCGATCCCGTCCGTCCTGAGGTAAAGCCCGCCATCGACGAATGTCGCTCGGCCGGCATCCGCCCCATCATGATCACCGGAGACCACAAGGACACCGCCGTCGCAATCGCCATGCAGCTCGGCATCATCCAAAACGCGGAGGAAGCGATTACCGGTGCGGAGCTTGATAAAATCTCTGATGAGGATTTCGAATCCGCCGTCGAAAAATATTCCGTTTACGCGCGCGTTCAGCCGGAGCATAAGACCCGCATCGTCAATGCATGGCGTAAAAAAGGCAAGGTCACTGCGATGACGGGCGACGGCGTCAACGACGCGCCTTCCATCAAAAATGCCGATATCGGCGTCGGCATGGGTATCACAGGAACCGATGTCACCAAGAATGTCGCCGATATGATTCTGACGGACGACAACTTTGCCACCATCGTTTCGGCTGTCGGCGAAGGTAGACGGATTTATGACAACATCCGCAAGGCGATCCAGTTCCTGCTCGCCTCCAATCTGTCGGAGGTTCTCTCGATTTTTCTCGCGACGCTGTTCGGCTTCTCCATCTTCCAGCCGGTGCATCTGCTGTGGATCAACCTGATCACCGACTGCTTCCCCGCTTTGGCGCTTGGCATGGAAAAGCCGGAAGCGGACATCATGCAGCGTTCTCCGCGAGATTCAAAAGAGGGCGTTTTTGCGGGCGGTATGGGCTTTGCCATCGCCTATCAGGGACTTCTTGTGACGCTTATCACGCTCGCCTCCTATTTCATCGGCAAATATGTGCTGTTTGAACAGCATGCGGCGGCAGGCGTTGCGCTGGACTATGACGCCGCGGGACTCGGCACCTCCATGGCGTTCCTCACGCTCTCGATGGCGGAGATCTGTCATTCGTTCAATATGCGCTCGCTCCACGGCTCCATTTTCAAAATGAAAAAGCAAAACCTGTGGCTTTGGGGAGCCGCCGCGCTCTCTCTTATCCTGACGACCGTCGTCATCGAGGTTCCGTTCCTCGCGAATGCGTTCGACCTTGCAAGACTTGACCTTGTGGAATATGCCGTCGCGCTCGGACTTGCGATCTCGATCATTCCGATCGTGGAAATCATCAAGATTTTCACCCGCATGAACGACAAAAAACGCGCGCAGAAAAAATAAAATCCAAAAAGAAAAAGAGCGTCCTCGGACGCTCTTTTGCCATTTATACGCCATCATGAACGGTATCCGCCCTGCGATAAACGTAAATCTTCCTATTTTTCTGCATTTTTACCGTATTTATTTGCTTTTTCGAAGATTTCGTGCTATAATATAATAATTCATATGAGAAAAAGAGGTGCCTATGACCTTACAGCTTGTCGCCACCTGTCTCTTCGGACTGGAACACCTGCTAGGCGAAGAAATCGACGCGCTCGGCTACAAACGGCTTTCCACCATTGACGGCAGAGTCGTTTTTGAGGGAGATGAAGCCGCCGTCGCGCGCGCGAATCTGTGGCTTCGCACGGCGGAGCGTGTTTATATCCTCGTCGGCAGCTTCCACGCCGCCTCGTTCACCGAGCTTTTCGACGGTACGGCATCGCTCCCATGGGAGGCTTTCATTCCGAAAAACGGCGCGTTTCCCGTCAAGGGACATTCCGTCAAAAGCGCGCTCTTCAGCATCCCGGACTGTCAAAAAATCGTCAAAAAAGCCGCAGCGACAAGGCTTTCCGGCGCTTATCACACCGCTTGGCTCCCCGAGACCGCGGAAAAATATCAGATCGAGTTTTTTATTCTGAAAGATGAAGCGAGCCTCATGATCGACACCTCCGGCACGGCGCTCCACAAGCGCGGATACCGCCCGCAAAGCGTTCCGGCACCGCTGCGCGAGACGCTCGCCGCCGCGATGGTGAAGCTCTCGCGTCCCCGCGAGGGAGTGCTGCTTCACGATCCATTCTGCGGCTCCGCCACCATTCCGATCGAGGCGGCGATGCTGATGACCAATACCGCGCCGGGACTTTCACGCCGCTTTGCCGCGGAGGCCTTCGCGTTCCTGCCGGAATCCGTTTGGATGGCAGCGCGCGAAGAGGCAAACATTCTTCGGAGAAGCGACACAAGTTTCGAGGCTTACGCCTCCGATATCGATCCCGACGCTGTCAAAAATGCAAAGCTGTGCGCAAAAAATGCCGGCATGGCAAATCACATTCGGGTATATGAAGCCGACGCGCTTTCCATCACGACGGGCGGCAGGCGCGGGACAGTCGTCTGCAATCCGCCTTACGGCGAGCGGCTCGGCACGATTAAAGAAGCGGAAGCGCTGTACCGGCAAATGGGACGGCATTTCGCTTCGCTCGACGCATGGCAGATTTACGTGCTGACCTCACACGAGGGCTTCGAGAGACTCTACGGCAGAAAAGCGGACAAAGTGCGCAAGCTTTACAACGGCATGCTTCCCTGCTATTTCTATCAGTTTTTCAAAAAACAGAATCCCAATCCACCGACACAAGGCGCGGAATCCATAAAACGCGGAGGCACCAAATGAATATAAATACCAGAATCGCCCAGCTGACGGAATATGCTGTCAAGAACGGTCTCATCGGAGAAGAAGACCGTATTTTTGCGCACAACCGCCTCATCGAAGCGCTCGGACTTTCCGCATATGAGGAGGCCAAGACGGCGCAGGACGCCCCGCTCGAAGAAATCCTCGCGGATATCCTCGATTTTGCCTATGGAAGCGGCCTGCTCTCCGACAACAGCGTCACAGTCCGCGATCTTTTCGACACCAAAATCATGGGACTGCTCACCCCGTTTCCCTCCGAGGTGATCCGGCGCTTCCGGGAAGCCTACCGGATTTCGCCGGAAACGGCCACCGACTGGTACTATGCGTTTTCCCGCGCCACCGACTATATCCGCACCTATCGGATTAAGAAGGATCTGAAATGGACGACACCCTCCGTTTACGGCGACATCGACATTACCGTCAATCTTTCCAAGCCTGAAAAGGATCCAAAGGCGATCGCCGCGGCAAAATCCGTCCCGCAGAGCGGCTATCCGAAGTGCGCGCTGTGCGCCGAAACCGAGGGCTACGCTGGAAATCTGCATGCCGCCGCCCGTCAGAACCACCGCATCATTCCCTTGACGCTCGCAGGAGAAAAATGGTATTTCCAATACTCCCCGTACGTTTACTACAATGAACACTGCATCGTGCTTTCCTCCGAGCATTCTCCCATGAAAATCGACCGCGGCACCTTTGTAAGGCTGCTCGATTTCGTGGAACAGTTCCCGCATTATTTCATCGGCTCGAATGCCGATCTGCCGATCGTCGGCGGCTCCATTCTCACGCACAATCATTTTCAGGGCGGACGCTACACATTCGCCATGGAAAAGGCGCCAGCGGAATTTGAGCTCACCTTTGCAGGCTTTGAGGATATCAGGGCATGCGTCGTCAAATGGCCGCTGTGCGTCATCCGGATAAACGGGAAAAACAAAGAGCGTCTCATCACGCTTGCGGACAAAATTCTCCGTGCATGGAGAATTTATACCGACGCCGACGCCTTCATTTTCGCGCAAACCGACGGAGAGCCGCACAATACCATAACCCCGATCGCCAGACGCAGAAACGGAAATTATGAGCTCGATCTCGTCCTGCGCAACAACATCACGACGGCGGAGCATCCGCTCGGCGTTTTCCATCCGCACACGGAGCTGCACAACATCAAAAAGGAAAACATCGGCCTTATCGAGGTCATGGGACTCGCAGTGCTCCCCTCCCGCCTGAAAGCGGAAATGGCGGCGCTTGAAAAAGCGATTCTCACAGGCTCCGATATCACGGCGGACGAAGCCATCGCCAAGCATGCGGCATGGGTGGAAGCCTTCCGGGATCACTACAAATTCACACCGGAAAACACACAGGAAATCCTGCGCCGCGAAATCGGAAAGACCTTCGTGCGCGTGCTGGAGGACGCCGGCGTATATAAATGCACAAAGGAAGGCCGCGCCGCGCTCCGCCGTTTCCTCTCCTTTGTCGATCGACAATGAAGCCATGAGGATATAAAAATGAAAACAGAACGAAAATTCCCGAGATTCACGGTATCAAAAAAGGCGGAAGCCTCCCTGCGCGCCGGTCATCCGTGGATTTACGATACCGAAATCACGGACATATCCGGAGATACGCCGAACGGCTGCCTTGCGGACGCCGTATCTGCCAAAGGAACCTATCTCGGCACCGGCCTTTACAGCGAAAAAAGTAAAATCCGGCTTCGTATTCTCGCGGCTAACGCAAACGAAGCCTTTGGAGAAGCGTTCTTTGAACGCCGGCTGCGCTACGCCGTCGAATACCGGAAAACGGTTATGGGAGAAGATTTCTCCTGCTGCCGACTCATCTTCGGAGAAGCGGACGGCCTGCCCGGCCTCACAGTTGACCGTTTTTCTAATATTCTTGTCGCGCAGGTGCTCTCCTACGGAATCGATATTCGGAAAAATATGATTTTCTCCCTGCTATGGAAAATTATGCGAGAGCTTGGAGAAAAAATCGACGGTATTTATGAACGCAACGATGCGGCAATCCGTGCGCTCGAGGGGCTCCCGGAATACAAGGGCTGGACGGAGCTCTGCGGCGGCACGCATCCGCAGTCCACACAGACTGAGATCACGGAAAACGGCATCCGCTACGCCGTCGATTTTGAAAACGGACAAAAGACGGGATTTTTTCTCGATCAGAAATACAATCGCCGAGAAATCGCGCGGCTTTCCCGCGGCAAAACGTTTCTCGACTGCTTTACGCATACGGGTTCATTCGCGCTGAATGCCGCTATGGGCGGCGCCAAGGTCACCGCCGTCGATATTTCGGAAACCGCTCTCGACATGGCAAGGAACAATGCCGCGAAAAACGGACTTTCCGACAAAATCGAGTTTATCCGCGCGGATGTTTTCGATTATCTTCGCCTGCTCCATGAAAAACGGGAAAAACCGTATGATTTCATCCTTCTCGACCCGCCGGCCTTCACCAAAAGCCGCAAAACCGTCGGCAATGCGGCAAACGGCTACCGTGAGATCAATTCGCTCGCCATGCGGATTCTGCCGCGCGGCGGTTATCTTGCGACATGCTCCTGCTCACATTTTATGCGCGACGATCTGTTCCGGAAAATGCTTGCCGAATGTGCCACAGAGGTTGGCGTAAAGCTGCGTCAGATCGAAGCAAGAACGCAGGCGCCGGATCATCCTATCCTATGGGGCGTGCCGGAAACGGAATATCTGAAATTCTACATCTTCCAAATCGAATAAAAAATACTCCGGAAAAGGATTCCTTTTCCGGGGTATTTTTCTGTCTCAAAGCCATTTTTACGGTCAATTCCGGTTGAACCATGCGCACCGTCCGCATCGCTCGGACATCTCCTCCGGACGGTTCACAGCGCGGCGCAGCCGATGATACGCCTCGCTTTGCCACATATCCAAAAAGCTGCTCTCAGAAAGATTTCCGACACGCGCGCCGCCGTTGCAGCAAAGATAAACGTCGCCCGCGTAATCGATGGCGGCGCTCACAAGAGGCGCATGGCACACGGTATTCACAATATACTGTGAGGCGGGACGGTACTTGCCGTCGGCAAAGACATAATCGCCGACTTTCGTGGGATACACGTCGAGAAACATACAGTGCTCACAGGCAAACCGATAGGCCGTTTCCAATTCATGGCACAAGGCTCCGTTCTGCTCAGGGACACAGAACGAAGGCGCGGTAACGATTCCACAGCCAACACGTCTTATGCCAAGCGAAAAAGCAAGACGGAAAATCTCCGCTATCTCACGTTCATTGTCCTTTTGCACGGAAATATAAAAGGAAGGCGAGCGGTGAGATGGAAAATCCCCATAGGCTTTTGCCGCCATCTCCGCGTTTTTCATGACGCGCTCAAAACCGGCTCCCCTGCGGATCGATTCAAACGCAGCTTTGTCCGCGCCATCCACGGAAATGATGAGCTCCACTTCCGCTTCCGCAAGAAATCCGATCAGATCCGGATCCAAAAGCATACCGTTCGTAGAAAGCTCCACATGGCAATCCTCTCTTTTTTTCCGGTTCACATAGCGCACTCTCTCACGCAGATCTCTTAGCAAAAGCGGCTCTCCTAAATTAAATAGAGAGTAGCTTCTGACATAAGGCGACGTCTCGTCGACGATTCTGCAAAACAGCTCCATCGGCATGATCCTGCCGCATATCGTTCTTTTGTCCCGACACATTTTGCACCATAGATTGCAGTCCTGCGTGACATCCAAATACAGCTTCTGCGGACAGATCATATTGTCGCTGCAATCCGACGCCATTTGAAGCAGCTCATAGCTGTTATCCGTAAAATATCTCATAACTTTACCTCTGATATTTTCTATCAATTTATCAGCAAAGTCATGTCCGGATATATTTTTCGCTCCATACAAGGATCCGGATCAGACTTTGTATGAAGCTGTGACATTTACCGCCGGCAATACGACCAATTCCGATCACTCCTTACTCAAAATCATTTTCTTTCATTATATCCCAAAATGGATGACATATTTCCCCTCGTCCCGCGCTCTTTCAAAGAGCCCGATGAGCGGGCGGAAACGATCGCCGCCATGCGCATGAAGCACCGATAAAAAAGCCTCCGCGGACTCGGGCGGAATCAGCGTGATTCCACAGTAAGCAAGTCCCGTTCCGGGCTTCTGCCTCGTATGATAAAAGCACGGGATCTCCTGAACATCCATCAACAGCGGCTCGATATCGTAATCCTCGATTTCAAGGCAACGATACTTTTCGGGTTCGTATTTGTCATACCGCGCATGGAGCCTCGGGGTTTTCTCCATAAGTCCAAATTCATGCTTCGGCATCGTCTTTCCCCTGTTCCCACACAATATCGCGCACATGCCGGAGAAGCGGCAGTCCCGCACGCGCGGCTGCCCTCGCCGCCATATCAAAGCCAAAGCCGAGGGTATCGGCGCGATGGCTGTCGCTCGACAACACGGCGCATCCGCCATGCTCCGCTAAATATGCAAGGATATCCCCCGCCGGATACGGCGCCGCGCGGTACCCGCGCGACATCGCGCCGGTATTCAACTCGAACGGAATACCGATCGGAAGGAGCGCCGCAGCCGCGGACTGCCATGCCGCAGCATATCGCGGATGCCGCGTATCAAAAAGGGCGTCTCCCTCGTTAAATTTCGTGATGAGGTCAAAGTGCCCGATGATATCGGCGCCGGTGCGGTCTACGACATCGCGTTCCAGCGTGTAATAATCCTCTGCAAAAGCGTAATAGTCGCCGCCATAATGCTTCTCCACCGCCTCAGAAAACACCTCCCGCGTCTCGTCGACGGGGAGATAGCAGCCGTTCTTTTTCACATAGTGAACGGAGCCGATGACAAAATCATAGGCGTCTGTCGGAGATTCCGAAAAATAATCCTGCTCCACACCGCAATAAATACGGATCTTATCACGGTATTTCTCTCTCAGACGGGCAATCTCCGCGCGATATAAGGCGGCGCCGTCCTCCGTCATACACCAATCCGTCTCAAACGGCATCGGCGCATGTCCGGAAAAGCCGAGAACGGAAAAGCCCTTCCCGATCGCGCAGAGCACAATCTCCTCCGCCGTACTCTTTCCGTCGCAGAAGGTCGTATGAACATGCAGATCCGCCGGCTGCGGAAGCTTCGGCCGACTCATTTCGTCATTTTCTCCTGCTTTACCTTGTGATCGATGACATGGCGGGAGGCAAGCTCGCGCTCGATATCCTCAAGAGATATCCCCATCTCGATCATCAGCACCATTACATGATAGGCGAGATCGGCGATCTCATAGATCGTCTCCTTTTTGTCCGCGGCCTTGCCCGCAATGATGACCTCCGTGGACTCCTCTCCCACCTTTTTGAGAATCTTGTCGGGCCCTTTCTCAAAAAGATAGGTGGTATAAGAGCCCTCTTTGCGATGCAGCTTGCGGTCAGCGATAAGCTCCATCAGCGAATTCAGAGAAAATTCGTGACGCTCCTCGCTCTCAAAGACCGGCTCTCCGAAGCAGGAATCCGCGCCGGTATGGCACGCCGGTCCGTCCTTCTCCACAAGGACGATCAATGCGTCGCGGTCGCAGTCGGCGGTGATGCTCACGATATGCTGATAATTGCCGCTCGTCTCTCCTTTTGTCCAAAGCTCGCCGCGGGAACGGCTCCAAAAGCAGGTAAGCTCCTTTTCCATCGAAAGCGCAAGGCTTTCGCGATTCATATAGGCGAGCGTGAGCACCTTTTTGCTGTATGCGTCGACAACGATCGCGGGGATGAGCCCCTTTTCATCGAAATTTAATTCCTTTATATCAAGCATGTTTATTCTCCTCCGGCGGCACAGCCGCTCTGTTATGAAAATTTTTAGATCCGTCTTACATTGATGCCCTGCTTTTCCAAAGCGAGCTTCAAATCGCCGATCCCGACCTCGCCGAAGTGGAAGATCGACGCGGCAAGTCCCGCGTCCACACGCGGGAGCGTTTTGAACAGCGTCACAAAGTCCGCGATGCATCCGGCGCCGCCCGACGCGATCACCGGCACCTCCACGGCATCGGATACCGCCTCCAGCATTTCCAAATCGAAGCCGTCCTTGACGCCGTCGGTATCGATGGAATTGAGCACGACCTCGCCGGCTCCCCGCCCGACACATTCGCGAATCCAAGAAACCGCCTCAAGCCCCGTGTTCTCACGGCCGCCCTTGGCAAATACACGGAATACGCCGTCCACGCGCTTTACATCGGCGGAAATCACCACGCACTGACTGCCGTATTTTTTCGCCGCCTCGTCGATGAGCGAAGGAGAAGCAATCGCGCCGGAATTGACGCTGACCTTGTCCGCGCCGCATTTCAAAACACGGTCAAAATCCTCCACCGCGCGGATGCCTCCGCCGACCGTGAGCGGAATGAACACCTGACGCGCCACCTCACAGAGAACATCCGTGAAAAGCGCCCGTCCCTCGGCAGAGGCGGTGATATCATAAAACACCAGCTCGTCCGCTCCGCATTCACTGTAAAATTTCGCAAGCTTCACAGGAGAGGTCACATCCGCAAGATCTGAAAAATTCACGCCCTTGACGACGCGCCCGTCCTTGACATCAAGACATGGGATAATTCGTTTGGTAATCATTTTGCCGCCTCCAATGCTTCCGCAAGATCGATCGCCCCGATATAATATGCTTTTCCGATGATCGCGCCGTACAGTCCGAGGCTCGCGAGCGCCCTCACATCGTCGATCGACGAAACGCCGCCCGACGCGATGATATCGAGCGCGGGATAATGTTCCGCAAGCTCGCGGTAAAGTGAAAGATTGCTCCCTTTCATCGCACCGTCGCGCGAAATATCCGTACAAATGACAGTCCTAATGCCGAGCCGTATCATGTTTTCACAAAACTGCGCATATGGAATCTCGGAGCTTTCCGTCCAGCCGCGAATGGCGACAAAACCATCCTTGATATCGACGCCAACGGCGATACGCTCCCCGTAAGTCTCTGCCATCGAACGAAGGAACACCTCGTCGGTAACGGCCGCCGTGCCGAGAATCACACGCGACACACCGGCGGAAAGATATGCTTCCACTGTCTCCGGTGTGCGGATTCCGCCGCCCACCTCGGCAAGCAGTCCCGTCTCCTTGACAATGGAACGAATCACGCCGAGGTTCGGCGTTTCGCCTGTGCGCGCGCCCTCCAAATCGACCAAATGCAGAAAACGGGCGCCGGACGCCTTCATTCTCCCGGCAACGGACACGGGATCGGTGTCATACACCGTCATTTCATCGTAATTGCCCTTATACAAACGCACGGCGTTTCCGCCGTAAAGATCGATTGCGGGAAAAAGGTTCATAAGTCCTCCATGCCGCAGAATCGCGGCTGTTTTTATTTTTTATCGCGTTTGTCTCTTTACCATAGCAGCTCAAAGCTCACAGAACGCGCGCAGGATCGACAAGCCGACGCTTCCGCTTTTTTCGGGATGGAATTGGCATCCCAATATATTGTCCTTTGCCACGGCCGCGGTCAGCGGCGCGCCGTATTCCGCCGTTGCGATCACGCTTTCCTCGCAGTCCGCGGCATAATAGGAATGAACGAAATATACGCAGTCGCCCCGCTCGATATACCGGAACAGCGGGTGTCTGGTCTCCCCGCAAAAACGGAGCGCATTCCAGCCGATGTGCGGAATTTTAAGTCCCGCCGGAATCACATCCGCGATCGGACGCACGGCGCCGGGGATCAGCGAAAGTCCCTCGTATTCCCCGAACTCATAGCTTTTCTCAAAGAGAAGCTGCATGCCAAGACAGACGCCGAGCAGGGGTTTTCCCTTTTCGGCCTCCGACTTCACGACCTTATCAAGACCGCCTGCCCGAAGCTTTTCCGCGGCATTTGCAAAAGCGCCGACGCCCGGCAGCACGATTTTATCCGCCGCACGGAGAACGTCCGCTTCCCCCGTGACGACGACCTGCGCTCCGACCGCGGCAAGCGAGGAGGAAAGCGAAAACAGATTTCCCACCCCGTAATCAACGACAGCTATCATAAATACTCCCTTCGCCGCACGCGCGGCCGTCAAATTTTAAACAAGAAGCCCTTTGGTCGACGGGATCTCTCCCGCCGCGTCGGGGTCGAGCCGAACCGCTGTGCGCAGCGTGCGCGCCGTGCTTTTGAAAGCGCCCTCGATGATATGATGCGAATTTTTTCCCGCGAGCTCTCTTATATGCAGCGTGATATTCGCATGGCGGACAAATGCCTCAAAAAATTCCTCCGCAAGCTCCGTATCAAAGACACCGACCTTTTCTGTCGGAAGCTTCATTTTATATATCAGCTTCCCTCTGCCGGAAATATCGGCGGCGGTGAGAATCAGCGCCTCGTCCATCGGCAGGATGCAGTGGCCGTAGCGGACGATGCCCCGCATATCGCCGAGCGCCTGCCGAAAGGCGTCGCCGAGACAGATGCCGATGTCCTCCGTCGTGTGGTGATAGTCCACATCGGTGTCGCCCTTGCATCGGACAAAAAGGTCGAATCTGCCGTGCTTGGCAAATAGGATGAGCATATGGTTCAGAAAGCCGCAGCCCGTATCGATATCGGATATGCCTGTGCCGTCGAGACAAAGCCGCAGCGTGACATCCGTTTCCGCCGTTTTGCGGATGATTTCACTTTTTCTCATACGAGTTTCTCCTCCTTCGTGAATATAAACCAATTATTTACCGCCTAAGTATGGACTTGATTTCACGAATCAGCGCCGCCATCTGCGCCGGCGTGCCTACCGTAATTCGGTTATAATTCCGTATGCGCTCCGCGCCAAAGTGGCGGATGAGAATCCCGCGCCGCTTCAATTCACGGTAAAGCGCCTCCCCCTCGATTTTATCGGAAGACGCGAACAGAAAATTCGCTTTCGAGTCCGTCACGGCAAAGCCGAGCGCTTCAAGCTCCCGCTTCGTATCTTCGCGCGTCTCCATGATTTTGCGGCAGTTATCCATATAATAATCGTTGTCGAGAAGCGCCGCCGTCCCCGCAGCCATCGTCATACGATTGACGTTGTAGGGATTGGTCGAATACTTGATCGTGCGAAGATCGGAAATCAAGTCCGCACAGCCGATGCCGAAGCCAAGCCTCGCGCCCGCCATGCTGCGGGATTTGGAAAACGTCTGCGTCACAAGAAGATTGTCGTATTTGTGTATGAGCGGCACGACGCTTTCCGCGCCGAAATCGACATAAGCCTCGTCGATCATGACCACATGATCGGGATTCGATGCAACGATTTTTTCAATTTCAGCAACTGAAAGCGCAAGTCCTGTCGGCGCGTTCGGATTGGCGATCACAATATTCTTCCCGACTCCGATATAATCGGAAATGCGAACCGAAAAATCCGGCATCAGCGGAATCACCTCATAAGGGATATCGGAAAGCGCCGCAAAAACCGGATAAAAGCCGTAGGTGATATCCGGAAACACAATAGGATGCGCCGCATCACAGAACGCCATGAAAGCAAAATTCAAAATCTCGTCGGAGCCGTTGGTCATCAAAATCTCCGACGCGGACACGCCGTAAAGGCGCGCCGCCGCCTCGGTAAGCGCCGTGCATTCCGGATCGGAATACAGCTGCAACCGCCCGCATTCCTCCGCGACCGCCGCCGCAACGCCCGCGGACGGCGGATACGGCGATTCGTTGGTGTTAAGCTTGATATAGCTCCTATCGCGCGGCTGCTCGCCGGGCGTATACGCATCAAGCGAACGATATTTGCCGCTGAAAAATCTGCTCATAGACCGGCCTTTCTTCTCTCATGATTTCTTTGGGAATCGGGAAACCGCGCTTCTCGCGTGCGCCGAAAGCCCCTCTTTTTCGGCGAAATATGCGACATCCTCCGCCACCGCGGCGAGCGCCTCCCTTGTAAAATAGGTATATTGGGATTTTTTCACGAAATCGTCGACGGAAAGCGGACTGGAAAAACGTGCCGTACCGCTCGTGGGAAGCGTGTGATTGGGTCCCGCGAGGTAGTCGCCGAGCGCCTCCGGACAATTCTTTCCCATAAAGATCGAGCCGGCGTTCCGAATCGCGTCGAGATAATCAAACGGATTGTCCACACAAAGCTCAAGATGCTCCGGCGCGATTCCGTTCGCAATCTCGATCGCCTCCGCGATCGTTTCCGTTATGATGATCTTGCCGTTCCGGTCAATGGATTCTCTTGCAATTTCATACCGCGGGAGCGTTTTTATCTGTTTTTCCAGCTCCTCCGAAACGGCGGCGGCAAGCGCTCCGTCATCCGTCACAAGAACGGCGGACGCAAGCTTGTCATGCTCCGCCTGAGACAGCATATCCGCTGCGACGACGGCAGGCTCGCACGTGCCGTCCGCGACGATGAGAATCTCCGACGGACCGGCGATCATATCGATCGCCACTTTACCGAAAACCTGCCGCTTTGCCTCTGCGACAAACGCATTTCCCGGTCCCACGATTTTATCGACTGCGGGCACGCTCTCCGTTCCGTATGCGAGCGCCGCTATCGCCTGTGCTCCGCCGATTTTGAAGATCCTGTCGATGCCCGCGATCTTGGCCGCCGCGAGGATCGCCGGATTTACGCGCCCGTCCTGCCCCGGAGGCGTCACCACGACAAGCTTGGAGCAGCCGGCGAGCTTCGCGGGAATGCCGTCCATCAGCACGGTTGAGGGATATGCCGCCGTACCGCCGGGCACGTACAGTCCGACGCGCTCGATCGGGAGGATTTTTTGCCCCATGACGACGCCGTTTTTCTCGCTGATGATGAAGCTGCTTCTCACCTGCTTTTCATGGAACGCACGGATGTTTTCCGCCGCTTCCGTCAAAATCCTAATAAATTCCGGCTCGACAAGAGAGAGAGCCTCCTCGATTTCCGCCTCCGTCACCTCGAGCGACGGCAGCGTTACCCTGTCGAATTTTTCCGAATATTCCAAAAGCGCCGCATCTCCGCGGGCGCGTACATTCGCGATGATCTCCGCACAGACGCCTGTGACATCGACCGTCGATGCGGCGCGCGCAAAAATCTCCTCGCGTGAAACCTCTTTGCTGTTCAGAATTTGAATCATAATTCTCTCCGTTATCCCCGCGGTCACACGCGGAAGCCATTCACTCCACCGGCAGACACTCGGGAAAGTCCCCCGATAATCCGCTCGATTTTTTCGCTTTTAAACTTAAAATTCGCCTTGTTGGCGATCAGTCTCGCACTGATGGGAACAATGGTTTCGATCGGCTCCAAATCGTTTTCCGCAAGCGTTGTGCCGGTCTCCACAATATCGACGATGACGTCGGACAGCCCGAGAATCGGCGCAAGCTCGATGGAGCCGTTTAGATGGATGATATCGATATCGCGGCACTTTTTCGCGTAATGTTCTTTTGTGATATTCGCAAATTTCGTCGCGACGCGAAGCGTTTTTTCCGTATCGTCGCGAAAGCCCTTTTTTGCGGCAACCGCCATGCGGCATTTTCCGACATCGAGGTCGAGCAGCTCGTATATCTCCGGCGCATATTCGAGCAGAATATCCTTCCCCGCGACGCCGAGGTCAGCAGCGCCCCGTTCGACATAGATCGCGACGTCGGACGGCTTGACCCAAAAAAAGCGAAGCCCCTTTTCCTCATTTTCAAAAATCAGCTTGCGTCCCGGCTCCCGGATGGCGGGACAGTCAAAGCCGGCGCGCTCAAACATACCGTATACTTTTTCACCGAGCCTGCCCTTGGGCAAGGCAATGTTAATCATGCTGTTCAAGGATTTTTGTCCCTCCGTTTCCAAATGACAGAAGCCGTCTGTACCGGATGCGCTCCGGCAGTGTTTTCTCCGCAAGAACGCTTTTTCCGTCACGGACAAGACGGTCGACCGTGTGCATCAGCTCCCCCATATCCGTGTCGTCTCCGTAAAGCAGGACGGTATCGACGTCATAGTCGTCCCTCACCTCATCCAATCGTTCGAGCAGGTCGAGATAGACGGCAAAGCCGACGGCGCCCGCTTTCCTGCCCATTTTCCGCATCAGCTTGTCATATCTGCCGCCGGATAGGATCCCCTCCGGAATCCCGTCCACAAAGCCGCGGAAAACCACACCGCTGTAATAATCCATATCGTTCACGACGGAAAAATCGATGTTCACATGATCTGAGCATCCGACCGATTTCAAAATGGACACGATCGCTTCAAGCTCGCAAAGCGCCTCTTTAAACTCCGTGTCCGCACATAAATCCCGCAGAGCCGGCAAAACCGTCTCAGGCTTTCCATAGGAAGAAATCACGGCGAGTATCTTCTCCGTGAGCGCGTCCGAAGCGCCGCAGCTCGCACAAATCGCCTTTGCCTCATGCGCGTTTTTCTCTCCGATGCAGCGAATCAGCCGCGCTTTCTCCTCCTCCGACGCCGGTACGGCATCGGCAAGCGCGGACAGAATGCCCATATGGGAGAGATCGAGAATATAGCTTTCACTCACGGCAGCAAGGCTTTTCACAGCGAGCATGACGACCTCCGCCATCGAATAGACATCGATAGCCCCGATACATTCGAGCCCGGTCTGCATGATCTCCTTGAAGGTATGCGTGCTCCCAGAGATGCGATAGACGTTTTCGTTATAGTAAACCTTCTGCGTCCCGCCGGATTCGTCCTTGGAATTTTTGATGATGGACAGCGTGACATCCGGCTTTAACGCCAACAGCTTGCCGTCGGTATCGTTGAAAGTGATCACCCCATCCCCGACAAGGAAATCCTTATTTTTTACATAAAGGTCGTATTCCTCGAATTTGCTCATCTTGAACTGCGTATATCCGTATTTCCTGTAAAGCGCGCGCAGCTCGAAAACCGCCTGCTCCTCGCTTTTCAAAACCTTCTCGTCGAGTATCATAAATCCCGCCTCAATTTTCAAAATCATATTAACATTTTATCACGCTATCATGATAAAGTCAAGAGGAAAAGACGGTTTTTTCGGAAATTTTTGAGCTTTCCCGAATGAAAAACAGAGCCAAACGCGGAAAACCTGCGTCCGGCTCTGTTTTTTAACCATCCATATAGATCACCAAAGGCTCCTCTTCCTTTAAAAGCCTGCATCCCATCTGATAAGCATCCGAAAATTCCGCATAGGAAGCGCCATCCGAATAGGAAACCATCCATTCTCCGCCAAGCGAGAGTGCTTCCACCGCAATAAAAAACCGCAGCGGCGCCGCCGCCTCCCCTTGCTCATACAGAATCGAACGCAGCCTGCCGTCCCGGCGCAAAAGCAGCGCCCTCGCAGACGGATATCGCGTCCGAATCTCTTCCATTATGACACGGTACCGTTGTTTTTCCCGTTCCGAGCGAATCCATTCCGTGTCCACACAGGCCGTTTTCATATGCCCTGCTTTTCCGGCGAACACAAATGCCAAGACAACCGTAAAAGCTTCCAAAATCAGGAAGATATAGAAAATTGCCTTATCCCTTTCATGGAAATCCGAGAGATCTCTGCCTCCGGTTAACATGGCCGTTATCCCAATCTCGGCAAACATCAAAATGGACATAACAACGCAAAGAATCAGAAAGCGTTTCCGCAGACGCTTCTTCTTATCCGAATTTCCGATTACGGTGTCCGCGCAGTCTACCCATTCCCGATTCCGAAAGGATTCCCTTGTGTCAATATAAGAACATATCTCGTCCGCATTGACAAGTCCGTGAATCTCATACGTTTGATAGGATTTCGTCATGATATGGAGACTGCGAAATTCCGCACGCACCATCAGAATATCGGCAAGAGAAAGCGATATTTTCCGATTCCAATGGCAAGATGCGGAAAATTCGGTTTCCGTAACGGCGAGATGCGCACCGCGGTTCCATCTTAAAATGACAAGAAAAAAGATACCAGCTCCCAAGGCAAGAAAGAACAAAATACCGCATATCACCGACGTGAAAGCATCCTCATGACGGCTCACAGCCCGAACAAACCACTCGCCGAATCTTGCTGCAAGCAGCGCGCACATTCCCGAAATAACGACAGCAAGCAAAGGCTTCCTGCGAATAAAAATCCCCTCCATAGTCATCTCCTCTTGTCACGCCGACGGCATTTGCTCATAGCGGATATATTCCACGTTCTCCTTTTCAGCGGAGGTCTGCACCATAAAATCATAAACGCGGCGGCAAAGCTCATCCTGCGCCGCCCGCACGGAAAGCGACGGATCGCGGTAAAAGGGCTCGCTTACCGTCACCGTGACGCCCGGACGCTTGCAAAAACGGAAAAGTCCGCGGCGGCGGCGATAAGTCGTCACCATAGCGACCGCCGGAACATCCAGCTTCACGGGATATCGGAAGGAAGTCGAGAGAAACGGCCGGATCCCGGTGTAAAACGGCCACACATGCGCCTCCGGATAAATCGCGATACAATTTTTTCCGGCGCACCGCGTTTCCACGGCGGAAATGAATCGCTGCATTCCGGAAAAATCCGTCGGGATCGGCAGCGCACCGAGCATCATGACGATATTTTTCAGGAATTTGATCGATACCGCATCGGGATTGGCCACCGTATAAGCCTTTTTTGGGAAAGTCACCATCGGCGGAATAAGCGGATCGAGCAGCTGCGTGTGGTTCCCGTACAGAAAATATCCGGTTTTCCTCAATTTCCTGAGCGCGCGCCGATTTTCGACTTTCAAACCCATAACAAACTTGGTATAGAACCAAACGATCGGCACAGCGATCAAATAATACAACAAAAACGACAGAAGATTCCACCAAAAATCCCGATGAACAAAGACAAAGTCATGACCGACGTTTTTGCGCTTGATATTGGTGCCGGCAAAGTCGTCCTTTAAAGGGTCGGAATAATATACCGTCTTTTTCGGCTTCATACAAGCGCCCCTTTGGAAGCTGCCGACATCAGCATATGCTCCATTCTGTCCATACAGATATCATAATCAAACTGCTCCGCATAGCCGAGATACTGCTCGCGCATTTCGGCTTTTCTTTCCGGATTTTCTATCCAAAAATCGATCTTATCCGCAAGGGAGGACGCATCGTTATAATGGAACAGATTATCCTCCGTCAGCGCAAAATACCGGGTGGCACTGCGCGGCGAATCGGCGATGACCGGCACCAGTCCGCAGGAAATCGCCTCAAGGCAGGAAATGGCTTCGATTTCAATTTCCGCCGGATGGACGTAAAGATCGGCATAGTTCAAAACCTCGATCAGCTCTTCCCGCGAATAAAACTTGAAAATGGGAAAAACAGGGAGTTTTTCCCCTGCATATTCCTTGATTTTCTCCTCTAAGGGACCGCCGCCCGCCAAAATGAGTTGGATCCGGTCGCGGTATTTCGACTGCGCCACGGCGTCAATGAGCACCTTATGCGACTTTTCCCTGCTGTACCGTCCTGTAAACACGACGACAAATCGATCCCGCAGATCTTCCGGCTTTTCGGCTGGCCGACACCGGAACATCTTGTTGACGCCGTTGGAAATCACATAATGCGGCGTGGGCCCCACCTCATTTTCAAACACGTCACAGATAAATTTCGTCGGATAATGAACTGCCGAGCACATGCGGTATACTTGCTTGTAGAAGAAACGATAAACGGTGCGATTGGCAAAATCCGAGTTCATTAAAAAAATGTGATTGGTGAAATTTTCCGCCTGACAATGAAAGCTCGCCGTCACCGGGATTTTCATCTCCGTCGCCATTTCCGCCGCAGCATGGCCAAGTGCGAACGGCACCAAAATATGCACGACGTCGGCGCCCGTCACCGCCTCACGCAGGATATCCTCATCCGGCTTGGCAAGGGACACGCCGTTTTTCTCCACATAGCTGTTCAGCGGACCGAAATTATATTTGGAAACGACATAAAAGCCGTCCAGTCCCCGTTTATCCTCATCCGGACAGACGACCCTGACATGATGCCCCTTGGCTTTCAGGCTTCTGATCAGATTCATAGCAGCGATCGTCGTCCCGTTGTTCTCCGCGCCGAGAACGTCGCATATCATCGTTATATTCATTTTTCAGTGACAATCCTTTCCGGAGGAAAACGGACTCTCCGCTTTTCCTCCACCGTCTTATCCAAGTGAATTCCCGTATTGCCGGATCGTCTTGTTACGATGCCGGCACAACCTCGACGATATCCCCGATATCGCATCCGAGAAATCTGCAGATTTTGACTAAAATCTCGAGCGACACGAGCTCTCCGCGGTTCAGCTTACTGATCGTGCTGGAGCTGAGCGGGATCTTGCGGATATCGTTCTTTTTCATATCCTTGTCGATCAAAAGCTTCCACAGCTTTTTGTAGCTGACCTCCAAAAAAATCATCCCCTTCCATCTATATGCGGATATTATATCATAAATTTACAATAAATCTATGCCCCTTTTTTGTTTTGCCGCATTTTTTATTTCGATAAACACAAATGCTTTGCATTTGTGGGGCTATTATACCATAAAAAAGATGAGATTGCAAGTATTTTGTTCGAGAAGTCGAACATTTTGCATGCTTTCTCATCTTAAAAGATATGCCGATATTTTGTTTACCAATCAGGATTTACTTACCGTTTCCGAATTTATTCTTAGAAGCCTGCGCCCTGATGCCGCGCGGGCCTTTCCCGATGCCCGCTTTTTTGTATTTGGAAAATTTGCCGATCAGCCATTTTTCAAATCGTTCCTGATATTTGAACGACAGCACGGCAAGCACAATAAAACCGACAAAAATAGCAGTCCATGCGGCGATTCCCCAGCCCTCGAACGGAATAACGGTTCCGCTTCCGAGAAAGCAGTACGCGGCAATGATGAGCGGACGGACGGCAACCATCGTGATAAAAAAGAAAAGAAAGCTCATTGACGTAAGCCCCGCCACCATACAGAGAATATCATCCGGGAAAAAAGGCAGTATCTGCATCAGAACGAATACGACCTTTCCCTTGCTTCCAAGATAACTTGCATACCTTTCGGTCGCTTCTCTGCCGGCGATCCACATGACCACCTTTTTGCCGAACACTTTGCCGATGCCGTAAGCAATGACGGAACCGATCAAGACGCCGAGCGAAGCCAGCAGCGTCGCCGTCCACGCATCCCATATCAGGCTGCCAGGAATGTAGCATACCGCGGCGGGCAGAGGCAGAACCACCACCTGCAGGATCTGCACAAAAATATAAACCAGCATCCCCCAGCTTCCGGTATCCCGTATGATTTGGACGAGCTTTTCGATTTTATCCGCGTCCGTTTTATAATCGCTAAGATTTATGAAGCTGCCGAACAAGGCGACAACGACAGTCAGCAAAAAGACGCAAAGGATCAAGACAAAGCAGCCCTTCAAAAGCGTCTCTTTTCTGCATAAATAGACGACGGTTCCGAAGATCAGTCCAATGCCGGCAATGCCGTAACAAGCCGTCTTGACAGTCAGGCTCCAGCCGTCTATAAAAAATGCGGCGGAGAGAATGGTCAGAATACACAGCAGCGTATTGACAACCAAAACAGAACGTCCGGATCTTTCTTTCATTTCTCGACTCAACTTCCTCATATATTGCCTGTAATCGATATCATTTTTCATGAAAAAACGCCGGTGAAAGCATCGCCCCGAAAGCACTGCGCTCACATTTTCCGACGGCGGCAGCAGGAAAATAAACGGGAATAAGCGGTATAGCAGCCGCTATACCGCTTATATTTTTGGATATTTCGCCTATTGCGCTTTGCCGAAAGGCGGTATTTTCTGATTCAAATCCATCTCATGGAGGTCATTTTATCCTCAAACGGAATCGCCCGCTTCAAGACATCGACCGCCTTGACAAGCCCTTCGTTCTTGCTGAGCAGGCTGTCCTCATGCTCGATGCTGAGCACATAATCATAACCGACAAGGCGCAGATTGCTCACAAAATCCTTCCAGAAAAGCTCATCGTGTCCGTAGCCGATGCTGCGGAAAATCCACGAACGGTGAATCTCATCCGCATATGATTTCGCGTCGAGCACGCCGTTCACGGCGGTATTCGCCGCATCGATCTTCGTATCCTTCGCATGCACGTGGAAGATCGCCTCGCTGCCCAGCTTTCGGATCACGGCGATCGGATCCATTCCCTGCCAAATGAGATGCGACGGATCGAGGTTGGCGCCGATCTCCGGTCCTACCGCCTCGCGCAGCCGCAGAAGCGTCTCGGTATTGTAGACGCAGAATGCCTGATGCATTTCGAGGCCGATCTTATCCACACCGTGCGTCTTGGCAAACGCGACAAACTCCCTCCAGTACGGAATCAGCACCTCGTTCCACTGATATTCGAGAATTTTCGCATTGTCCTCCGGCCATGCGCAGACGACCCAGTTCGGATAAAGCGAATTGGGACAATCGCCCGGGCAGCCGGAAAAGCCGTTGATTTGGTGGATCCCCAGCGCCTCCGCCATCAGAACCGCGTTCCTCATATGGCGGTCGAATCTCGCCGCGATCTCTTTGTTCGGATGGACCGGATTCCCATGACAGCTGAGCGCGCTGATTTCCAGTCCCGAGTCCTGAATCGTTTTCTCAAAGGCAGACAGCGCCGCCTTGTCGTTCAAAAGCACCTCCGGATCGCAGTGCTGACGCCCGGGATATCCCCCGCAGCCGATCTCCACCATCTGTACGCCGAGTCCCTTGAAATAAGCAAGTGCGTCGGAAAGCGGCATCTCCCCGACCACATTGGTAAGTACACCGAGTTTCATCTTTCGTTCCTTCCTCTCTCGATAAGAATCCGCCGCATATGACGCGGCAATCTTATAGATTTTCCCTCAGCCACGCGAGGTCCTCCGCAATGCAGACTTCCTTATCCCTGTCCGCATAAGCATTCTCACGCTCCACAACAAAAGTCGTTTCCAAGTTTTGCGCCAAGGCGGCTTTTATCACAGCGCGCCAATTCACGTTGCCGGTGCCCATTTTCACATTGGCATTTTTAATCACGGTCCAGCGTGCCTCCGCTTCCTCCTCCGTGAGCGATCGTCCGTCGGATATCACATACGGCTCACCCGTTTTCCGTGCGGCACACGGCAGAATCACTCCGGCATTTTCCTTGATGTGAACAGAGGAAAACCGTCCCGCATGAGCCGCAAGATATTCCTCGGGAACAATGCCGGCACAAGCCGCCCATCCGCAGTCGAGCTGAAAAGATACTGTTTCCGGATCGGTAAGCTCGATCAGCCGATCCATGATCGTCTGCCCCTCCAGCACGAAAAACTCATCGTAATGATTATGAAAGCCGACCTTGATCCCATAGGCTTTTCCGTATTTGCCAAGCTCGTTCAGCCGTTCCGCGACCCGCTTCACCTTATTTACATCGGGAAAATCGCAATGCGGATAAATCACATGAGAAACGCCAAGCTCCGCAAGAAACGGAATCTCCTGCCCGATCCTGTCGAGCCTTACGTGCGCGGTTTTTGCCCATAAGCCGTTTTCCCGGAGCAGCGCACGAAGCTCCGGTGCCGTCATGCCGCCGTAATCGCCGGCGAATTCCACGCCGTCATATCCAAACTCTGCGGCATGGCGGATTTTTTCGCTGATTGAGAGCTCCACACCCGAAAAGGAATAGAGCTGTACGCCGATATTTTCCATAAAAATCTCCTAAATTTTAGGCAATTCGCCGTTTACGACAGGGGCGACAACCGGCTTCCCGTCTCTGTCGAGCAGAGGCGTCATGCCGCCGGCATAGCCGCCCGCATGAAAAACATAGTTCACACCGGTTTGCTTATCGATCCAGATTTCCGTCACGTTGACCTGTCCCTGCGAATATATTTTCTCAAAACGATCTCCGTTTTTTCCCATTTTTATCCCATTTCCGCATCAATCAAAATATACGGGCTTGTTGGTTCTGGAGGATTCATAGATCGCGTCGAGGATCTTGGTCACGACATACGCCTGATCCGCCGTTACGAACAGATCGCGCTTGCCGAGAAGCGCCTCGACAAAGATCTGATGCTCGAGGGATACCGGAGGCTTCCCTCCCGTGAAGCCGGGGATATAGGCGTCCACCTTTCTGCCGATCGTCGTCATGGCGGGCTGTCCCGCCACAACATGGTTGAGACGCACCACGCCCGTATGCGTATCAAGTCCGCCCTTGGTGCCGCACAGCTTAACCCTGGCGTCGCCAAACGCGCCGGCATCCTCCGCCATATTCAGTGCCCAAGAGGCTTTGAGGTCGATGACCGCGCCGTTCTTCATCTTGATCTGTCCGACGGCGAGATCCTCGACGTCGTAGGTTTCGTGATTCCAAGTGTCCGGCGTCATGTCGCGGCGCGTCTGTCCCTGATGCTCCGCGTCGAGCAGGCGGCCGAGCTTTTCAAAGGCCGTGCCGACCACATACAGCGGCTCATAATTGTTCATAAAGAACAGCGTGAGATCGAGCGCATGGGTGCCGATGTCGATGAGCGGTCCGCCGCCCTGCTTCGATTTGTCCGTGAAAACGCCCCATGTCGGAACGCCGCGGCGGCGAAGATATGTGGACTCCGCATAGTAAATATCGCCGAGCCAGCCGTCGTCGATCGTTCTTTTCGCCACCTGGTTGACCGGGAAATGGCGGTACTGATAACCGATCGTGAGCAGCTTGCCGCTCTTATCACGTGCTTCCAGCATACGTCTCGCATCCGCCTCGGTCGCTGCCATCGGCTTTTCGCAAAGCACATGCTTGCCCGCTTCCAGCGCCGCGCAGGTGATTTCACAGTGCGACACGTTCGGCGTCAGGACGAACACCGCGTCGATGCTGCCGTCGGCGAGCAGCTCTCTGTAATCGGTATAAACCTTTGCGTCCGGCGTACCGTATTTCGCCGCAGCACGCTCCGCTCTCTCGCGCACGAGATCGCAGAATGCCACCATGTCGGCCGCCTCCTTCTGCTGCTCCATGCCGGGAAAATGCTTGCCGTTTGCGATGCCTCCGCACCCGATAAAGCCTACCCTCAATTTTGCGCTCATAATATCGATTCCTCCAAAACAAGATTTTTTATTGATTTTCAAAAATATAGCTTACATTCACCACGGATTGGCCGTGAAATCGCCGCCGCGGCACCATTTGAGATAACGCAGCGCGTGGAGCTGTCCCATCGTTTCAAGCTCGCCGCCGAACAGCTTGTCGTGATATCCTTCGACGCAGATATCGTCCGTATAGCCGGCGTCGCGCAGAATCGTGAAAATCTTACGCCAGTCGGTGTCTCCCATGCCGGGGATCCGGTCGCGCGCATAGTTGCCGGCACTGCAAAAGGTGCCGTATTTTCTCACCCAATCCCAGTCGATATTCGCATCCTTGCCGTGGATGTGCACCACCTTGTGCACCCACTCCTTCAAATTCGCGATCGGATCGATGAGCTGAAACATCACATGCGTCGGTTCCCATTCAAGACCGAAGCTGTCGCTTGGCACTTCATTGAACATCAGCTCCCACGCCCGCGGCGTGAAGCCGATGTTGCAGGTAGCATGATTCCAATCGCCGCCCATCGGACAGCATTCGATGCCGAGCTTTACGCCGTTTGCCTCGGCGCGCGCGGCAAGCTCGCGGAACACCTCTCCAAAGCGCGGGACGGCTTCCTCCACCGGCTTGCCGTTATAAGCGCCGGCAAAGGTGGAAACATGCGTCGCACCGAAGAGACGCGCGCTGTCGATCACGGTTTTGAGAAACGCAAAATGCTCCTCCTTTTCCACGGGATTGAGATAAAAACCGAGCGTTGTGATCTCGAAATCGCGCCCGTCGATCACAGCATTCAGCTTCTGTGCCAGCTCTTCCAAAAAACCGGCATCGAAGGTTTTCATATGAAAATTGACCGAGCCGGTCTCATAGCCCGCGTCGATCGCGGCGTCCAGCGCCTTCTCCGCCATCCAGCCGGGCAGACAGGTCCCGATTTTGATGATCTGCTCCATATGACGTTTCCTCCAAATCACGGAATCATTCAAATTTTACGGTCTCATGTGTCTCGGCAGACCGTTTGACCGCCTCCATAAGACGCATGACGCGCATCACCTCGGGAAGCTTCACGATGATCTCCTCTTCCCCGTCGAGCGCCTTCGAAACGTTTCTGTAAAAATCATAAATGGAGCTCTCCACAACGGGAATCTCCGTCTTATGAATGTTTTCCTCGCGGCGCGGCGCCATCGTTTTGGTAATGCCGGACGCGGTATGAACCGGAACGACGTCATGCTCGTCGATCCCGGCGGCGGACACGATTTCAGCGCCGGAGGTCCAGTCGCGGATCAGCGCCGTACCGTTTTGCCCGACGATATACCACCGCGGGAGCGAGATGAAGTTGCTCGTGCCGACCTCGACCAAAACCTCCATGCCGTCCTCGAACGTCAGCATCGCCGTGAAGCCGTCGTCCACCAGTTGATTTGTGATATTGAATACCGACGCATATACATACTTTAACTTGATCTGTCCTTTGAGCATCAGAACCTGATCGAGCAGATGGACGCCCCAGTCGAGGATCATGCCGCCGCCGTGCTCCGGAAGCTGGCGCCAGTCGCCCGGAATCCCGCGCGAGCCGTGGACTCTCGATTCGATGCGGGAAATCTCCCCAAGCCTATTTTCGTCCACAATCTTTTTGGCCGTCAGAAAATCGCCGTCCCATCTGCGGTTCTGATAAACGGTAAACAACTTCCTGTATTTCTCGGACGCCTCGATCATTTCCGCAAGCTCCGCGCTATTCATCGTGACCGGCTTTTCGCAAACGACGTTTTTCCCTGCCGCCATTGCGGCGAGCGCCAAGGACTTATGCGAATCGTTCGGCGTCGCGATGATGACAAGGTCGATCGCGGGGTCTGCGAGCAGCGCCTCATTCGATTCATAAAATTTCATGCTCTTTTCCGCAGCATATTCACTGCATTTTTCGTTGATATCGGAAACGCCGACGAGCTCGAGATAATCCGAGACCAAGACATGCCTTGCCTGCCAATACCCCTCGCCGCCGAATCCGATCACACCAACACCATGTTTCATCTTGATACACCTCCGGATAACGCCGGGAAACCCGAATCTCCCGGACCGCTCCATCTAAATTGCAGATTGTTCCGTTTCGATGAGAAACATATCCGACTATCGTGGTCATTTTACACCATAGGAAAGCCAAAGTCAACATCAAATCAAGAAAAATGACCGGCGAGTCTTAAATTTTTTATTAAAATTTTTCTTGCTTCCGGATGCTGTTCCGCTCCCAATACCGGCATTAAAAAAATGAAAAATCCCGCCCGATTTCGATAAAATAAAACATAGCGTCCATGCGGTGAAAAACCGCATGGACGCTTGATGATTTTTATGAATTTTCTTTTCGCTTCAACCGCGCCTTTGCTTCCGCAACGGTTTCATCGTCTCTCGTAAGATAACGCTCAACGAACGCATCCTCTATCTTGGTATAGCCGCCGACAACGGCTTTCTCTATTTTGTTATAACCCCCGACAACTACTTCCTCTATTTTGTTATAACCGCTGACAACGGCCTCCTCTATTTTTTCATAGGTGCCGGCGGCTTTCTCCGCAATTTTTTCATTGGCCTTTGCCGTTTTTGAGTTTTCCATTCTGTTCATCCCTCTTTTCATCCGATCCTTTCGCTTATTCTTTAATTCCCCTGATCAAAGGGACAAGGCAAAGCAAGAGGACGATGCCAAGAAGACCGATCACAATGCCCAAAACCATCTTGTCCCATACCATGCAAAAGCACATACCGACACCCAAGGCCAGTGCGCCGACGATACCGACGGCAATCATAAGAATCGTTTTACCGGAAACTTTAATCGGCGCCTTATGCTCCATTTTCCGCCAAACAATGAGCGTGATGATCCCGATCAGCAATCCGACACAGCCGAATATAAGCCCCGGCTTGAACGCATCCCACTCCGGAATCAAGGCCATACACATGCCGAGGGCGAACAGCACACCGCCGACGGTTCCCAGCACCATCGCGACAAAACTACTTCTTTTCATCAAAAATACCTCCATATTTTATTGAAACAACGATTGTTGTTTGTTTTCAAATATAGTATAATATTGCTGAAATGAAAAAACAACCAGCAATTTACGCACAAGTGTTGGAATAATAAAAGTGAGGTCGCATGAACATCAAAAACAACCGCCGGCGGCGCGAATCCGTAAAACAAATTGAAAGTGCTTTTATCGAGCTTTTGCAGACAAAGGAATTGCATGACATAACGGTCTGCGAGATCTGCAAACGGAGCCGCCTGAACCGCAGCACCTTTTATGCCAACTACACCGACATTTTCGAGCTTGCCGATAAGATCAAGGCATATTTAGAAGAAGAAGTAAATCTTCTCTATGAAGCGGAACAGGCACAGAAATTCAACAGCAACGATTATTTAAAGCTCTTTTGCCACATAAAAGAAAACCAATCGCTTTACCGCACCTATTTTAAGCTCGGTTACGACCACCAGAGGAGGATCGAGCAATATGACACAAAGCTTGCGGAACAGTACTTCGACAATCGGCACATTGCATACCACATGGAATTTTTCAAAAGCGGACTGAACGCGATCATCAAAATGTGGCTCTCCGACGGCTGTAAGGAAACGCCGGAGGAAATGAATGAAATCCTCCGCCGCGAATATCAGGGACGTCTTCTTTCCGACAGAAAAACGACGTAACGCCCGTTCCTTCCCCGCCGCGGATTTTTTAAATAAATCTTAAACCCAAGAGACTTGGAAATTAAAATTTTTTATTATATAATAGTTTCCGGCAGCAGCTTTGCTGCGAGGATCGCTGCACATTCCAATCCATAAGAAAGGCAAATTATTTATGTATAATATCCTGATCTGCGACGATGAAAAAGACATCGTTTCCGCACTTAAAATATATCTGTCCTCGGAGGGCTATCGGACATTTGAAGCCTATAACGGGCGAGAAGCGCTGGAAATCGTCCGAAAAGAGGATATCCACTTGATTTTAATGGACATCATGATGCCGGAAATGGACGGGATCGCCGCCATGATCCGATTGAGAGAGCAATCCAATATCCCAGTCATCCTGCTCACGGCAAAAAGCGAGGACGCGGACAAAATCCTCGGCCTCAACGTCGGAGCGGACGACTACGTGACAAAGCCCTTCAAGCCTGCGGAGGTCATGGCAAGAGTGCGCTCTCAGCTGCGCCGTTATATGCAGCTCGGCGGCGGTGCCGTCCAGAAATCCGAAAAATATGTGGTCGACGGCATCTCGCTCGACGACAAAACGAAATCCGTGACAGTGGACGGCGAGCCGATCTCGCTCACGCCGACGGAATTTGAAATCCTGAAGCTGCTCATGCAGAATCCCGGCGAGGTTTTTTCCCCCAAGGAGCTGTACCGCAAGATCTGGAACGGCGATCCGTACGGCGCGGAGGGCACCGTCGCGGTACATATCCGCCACCTGCGGGAAAAAATCGAAATCAATCCCGCGGAGCCTCGGTACCTCAAGGCCGTATGGGGACAGGGATATAAAATCGAAAAGAACATATCCTCTTCCGATTAAAGAAAGTAGTCATTATTTCGCCGCCAAGGCGGCACTCAGAGGTGTCCTATGAAAAAGCACAAATACAGCTTCACAAAAAAAGCGATCGCGGCTTTCCTTTCGGCGATCGTATTCGTCCTTATCATAGCGGGAGCCGTCGGGATCGTTTATATGGCCGAATACGATTATTACGGCTCTACTCTGACGCAGGTAAAAAAAGCCGCAAAGTCGCAGATGGTATATAACAAAATCGACAAGGCTTATGAGCTTTTTTACTACGGAGAGGATCCGGTAGAATATTTTGAAAACACGAATTTTGAATTCGATATTTCAAAAAACGGCGCCGCTCTCCTGTCAACGTACGGCGGAGGAGAGGTCCTTTGCTCGGAAATCCGCGAATATACGCGGGAATACTATAAACAAGACGAGGACGGAGAGATCATCGAGCAGATCACCGACGAACACATTGTCACGGGATATGTTGTAAGCGGAGCCGCGGAGGATGTCTTTGGCGGCGCCCTGTCGCTTGTCGAGCTCTTATACTCGGCAAGATATACCTTCATCGTTTTGGAATTTCTCGCCGTATGCGTGTTCGTAGTGCTCATGATCTTCCTCTTCTGCGCCGCAGGATATCGGAACGGCGAGGAAAAGCCGCAGAACGGAACACTCGAAAAAATCCCATTCGACGTGTTCACAGCGCTGTACCTGCTGCTCGGAGCCGTCGGTTTTATCATCATTAGCGGATTTTCTTTCAACAGCTCCAATACCCTTGTCCTGATTCTCGAATGTCTGTCCCTTGTTCTGCTCTATCTCTTGGCGCTGTCGTATTTGATCAGCTTCGCCGTCAGACTCAAAGCGGGCGGACTTGTCAGAAACATGCTCATTTATCGTATCTTCGCTTGGTTTTTCCGTAAAATCGGTACCTTTTTTACCAATCTTCCGCTGATTTGGAAAACCGTGGTCGTCGTCGCCGGGATCCTCCTCATTGATTTTATCGCGCTTATTTCGTCCTATTACACGTCGAGCTTCATCGGCTACTGGCTGATCAAAAATATCATTTTGGTCCCGATCATTTTCTATATCGCCGTAACGCTGCGCAGACTGGAGGCCGGCGGCAAAAAAATCGCCGAGGGAGATTTCACCTATCAAATCGATACGGCACATATGATCGGCGACTTCAAGGAGTTCGGAAACAGCCTCAACAGCATCAGCGAGGGCATGTCAAAAGCGGTGGATGAGCGCATGAAAAGCGAGCGCATGAAGACGGAGCTGATTACAAACGTCTCTCATGATATCAAAACCCCGCTCACCTCCATCATCAATTATATCGACCTGATCGAAAAGGAGAATATCGACAACGAGACGCTTCGCGAATACATCGCGGTGCTCGACCGTCAGGCGGCGAGACTCAAAAAGCTGATCGAGGACCTTGTCGAAGCCTCCAAGGCCTCGACCGGGAATCTCACGGTCGACATGACGGAATGTGACGTCGGCGTTCTGCTCCAACAGACTGTCGGAGAATACGACGAAAAGCTGGAAAAGGCCGACCTCAAGGCGATCGTCACATGCCCGGAGGAGCCTGTGAAAATCATGGCGGACGGCAGATATATGTGGCGCGTCTTTGACAATCTCATGAACAACATCTGCAAATATTCCCAATCCGGTACGAGAATTTATTTGGGACTTGAACGCATAGAGGGCAAGGCGGTCGTGACTTTCAAAAATATCTCGCGCGTTCCGCTCAACATCTCCGCCGACGAGCTGATGGAACGCTTCGTGCGCGGCGACAGCTCACGCAGCACGGAGGGCAGCGGCCTCGGACTTTCCATTGCAAGAAGTCTTACCGAGCTCCAGCACGGAACGCTTTCCCTTTCCGTCGACGGCGATCTTTTCAAGGCGACGCTGACCTTCAAAACGATTTAAAAAACGGCGCAGCATTTAAAATGCTGCGCCGTTTTTTTGGTATAGATTTTACTTGACTTGTGTCCGCATAAGGAATATAATTTTATCATAAAACAGAAAAAGGAAGTTTACTACGATGAAAATTGCAAAAGAACACGGCATCGCGCCAAGCGATACGACGATCACCACGGGAGATCCCGTTTTCCTCGACGTCACAAAGCCCCCTTTCCGCCTTTACGGGCTCTATGAGCCGTTTCGGCGCGTCCCGGAGGCCGTCGCAAAAGCGACAAGCAGCTCCGTCGAGAATCTGGCGCCGATGACGGCCGGCGTAAGACTTCGTTTTTCGACGGATTCGGATTATGTCGTCATCCATGCGGAAATCGTCGGTACGGATAAAAACCCGCAGTCTCCCGAAATCATGGCGGCGGGCTTTGAGCTTTATCAAAAAGAAAACGGCGCCTACCGCTTTCTCGGCCTCATGATTCCCTCCCAAGGAGAGGGAAAAAACTATGTGGAAAGCCGTGTGCGGCTTGGTGCCGGCACCAAAGACATCATCGTCGGATTCCCTCATTTTGCAAAGATCGCCTCGGCATCCGTTGCGCTCCGAGAAGGCTCGGAGCTTGACGCGGGCGGCGCATATCGGTATCCGAAGCCCATCGTATTTTACGGATCCTCTATCGTCCAAGGCACCGGAGCCGGCAGACCGGGCAGTCATTATGCCGCTATCATCGCGCGCAGACTTGACAGTGATTTCATCAATCTCGGCTTTGGCGGCGCGGCCAAAGCCGAACCCGCTATCATGGATTACATCGCAGGACTTGATATGAGCGTGTTCGTATACGATTACGACCACAACGCGCCCGACGCCGAATATCTTAGAAAAACGCATTACGAGGGCTATCGGCGCTTCCGCGCGGCGCAGCCGGATACTCCGGTGGTCATGGCGTCCAAGGTGGATTATCACAGCGATGCGGAAACGAACGAAACACGGCGCAGGATCGTCATGGAAAGCTATAAGCGGGGACTTGAAGCGGGCGACAGACATCTGTATTTCGTGGACGGGTCTGAGATTTTTCCTTCCGATTATCGGGACGAATGCTCTGCCGACGGCTGTCATCCGAACGATGTAGGATATCTCGCCATGGCCTATGCCATCGGAAAAGCCGTCAAAAAAGCTTTGGAGGAACGCTAAATTCAGAAAACATCGAAGGAGTGATATACATGCACGACGAGCTCACCGCCGTGGACATCAAAAAGATGCAGGAGGAAATCGATTACCGCAAGCTCGTGCTGGCGCCTCAGCTCAAAGAAGCGCTGAAACACGCACGCGAGCTCGGAGATCTGAGCGAGAATTTTGAATACCACGCCGCAAAGCGTGATCTGAACAAAAACAACAGCAGAATCCGCTATCTCCAACAGATGATCGCCACCGCCGTCGTCATTTCGGCGGAATCGGGAGATGCGGATACGGTCGGGCTTTTCGACAAAATACGCCTTTATATGGAGGAGGACGACGAGGAAATGGAGATCGTCCTTGTCACTACGCTCCGTCAGGATTCCATCAAAGGCTATATCAGCAAGGAATCCCCGCTCGGCAAGGCGATCATGGGCAAGAAAGCAGGCGACAGAGTGCTCGTTACGGTGAACGCGGAATATTCCTATTATGTGGAGATTCGCGGAATCGAAAAAGGCACCGACGATGAATCGCTGGAAATCAGCCCATACTGATGCTTTTCAAGTCGGTTTATAAAAGCAAAAACCGCCGGACTTTTGTCCGGCGGTTTTTGCTTTTATCCTCACAAAATCACGGAAAAAGGGCGGTATTGATATAAAAATACCCGTTTGACGTGCCGGATTCCTCCACATAAGTGGCGATTTTGATCATCACATAGACCTTATCCTCTTTCAGCCTCCGCGAAAGAGAGACCTCCTCCACATATTCGCCGGGACGGATAAAGCCGCTTTCTCCCAGCTTTTTATCGGGCGAGGCCGCCGTAATGTTTCCCGCGGCGTCATAAGCAAACGACACACTGTAAATCTCCGCTCTGAGCCATACGGTATTGGACGCAGGATTTGTGAGCAGCAGTCTTACCGATCTTCCGTCGATAAGGGGATTGCCGCAAAGCGCGACATCGCATACGCCCTCCGCCGAATAGGAGCGATAGCCCTGCTCCTCCGGAATATCGGTCGGCATACCGTAAAGACGGTTTTTATCCAAAAGCGAAGGACTTATGTGAAGCATCAGAAAGAAGGCAGAAAACGCAAAGGCTGCCGCTAGCACCGCAAGGATAATCAAAATCAGCGTCCGTCTGAAAGAAGTATAACATAAATCGCGCATGAAAACGATTCTCCGATCCCCAATTATTTATCCGCAAGTGCCACACTAAGCGTAACATACCCGATTTTCTGTGCCGTTACGCTCATATAAGGCTGTCCGTCGGCCGTTCTCGGTTCTCCCGAAAAGGAGAGATACACTTCCCGGCTTTCTCCGCCGTTTCCCATATAAAATTCACAAATATCCGGTCTGAATTCGGTGCGGTCAAACACATTCAGGCAGGTATCGAACGACGGCGAATCATAGCAATACATTTTCACGCTGCCGGACAAAAGAGGAAAGGAGCTGTATTCATCCGATATACCGCTGTATTCGATCAAAATACGGATCCGCTGTGCCGCCGAGGAGGACGTCAGATTGGTGACCTTGATCTTATTGGCAGTCCCGTCAAACCCATACCATCCCGGCTTACCGGAAGCCGTGTCCGCCGCAGGAGAGGCGCTTGCCGGATCCGCTTCATAGGAAAAGGTTCCCACATTCCATGTCCCCCAGTCGTAATAAAAGCCGAACGAGCCGAACTCGATCTCGACCGCATATACATACGGTCTGTCGTCATCCTCAGGATCTTCCGTCGCCTCATCCGCATATAGGCTAAGCGGAAACGAAAGAAAGACGATCGCCGCTGCAAGAAAAACGGCGCAAAGAGACCTTGCCGCCCTGTTTTGAAAACCGATATTCATAGGAACAAACCCTCTTTCCGCTGTATTTTCTGAAATTTAAAATTTGGACGTATAATATTGCCCGTTTGTAGCATAACCGCTTGCCGGCGCGATATAAACGGTCGCATAAATCGTTTTCTGCCCCTTATAGGATGCAAGCGACGGTATCCCGACAAGAGTCAGGCTCATTTCCCGCGAGCTTACCTGCGCCGACCGGTCCTGCAAAAGCCTTACGGCCGGAAGAAGCTCCTCCACAAGTCCCGAACGCTCGACCTCGACGCCGCAAAGACGAAAATCCGCCGTATTGGTCCTTGCTGTCGCCTTGACCGGCGTATCGGAATGATTGATAACGGTCAATGTTACGGTTTCCGTCCTGTTTTCGTCCATCAGCCATTCGCCGCTGTTCACATAAGTTTCCCCGGTATCGCTGTTATGAGCGGTGCTGCGCAGATTGTAGGTAAAGCGCATGCTGTAAAACACAATATCAAGCGAGTAACGGTACTGCCCGTATACGGAATTCACAAGGATATGCACGTCCGCATGTCCGTCGGCGACCGTATCCGCGGCAAGCAAAGAAAAGGCAGGTGCGCACGCCATGAAAACGGTCATAGTCAAGACCAATATGAATTTCAGCATCATTCTTACGCCATGAAAATCGTTCATAGGACAGCGCCGCTCTCCCTTTCTTTCAAATTTGCCGATGCTTGGACTCCTGCGGGCGTTCGCAGCCGCCCGCAGGAGAAATAACATAAATTCGATTATTTTAATCAATCGCTCGTCTTGGAGATCGTAACAGTGACCGTACCGATCACTTTATCGGTGATCTGACCGACAGTCGGAGCGCCTTCGAGCCCTACTGTAAAGCTCGCCGTTGTAGCCGGTCCGCCGACCTCACATTTTGTGATCTCCGTAGACGCAATAGAATCTGCCGTGTCATTAAATTTGACAGATATTGGTCCGTATTCTGTGGAAACGGTGCCTACCGATGCAGAATACCAAACAGAAAGATCGGAATGATTGGAAATCGTTACGGTTTTCGCCGGACTCCAAGCAGCCTCGCCGGTAACCTTGTACTGATGCTCTTCCGTATCCCATGTGCTTCCTGTGCTATAAGTAAATACAAGAGCTTCAAACGTCACGTCCACCGCATACTTATGAATCGGATCTCCGGTCACGCTGATATAGACATCCCCGCTCGCCGTACCGCCGCTATAAGCGTCTACCTCGGCACCGGCTTCATCGCTGCCTACAAAATCGGCGAAAGCCGTAACAGCGCAAATGCCTGCGAGCATGAGCACCGTCAGAAAAATGGAAAAGATCTTTTTCATGTCTTTCCTCCTTAAAAAATAATGATATAAAAAATTTTTTATATTTTATAAACGCTCGCGCGTTTATAAACAAGAGTGAGAAACGGGATCACGGTTTTGCAATCGTGATCGTAACCGTACCGACGGTGACGTCGCCGGTATTCCCAGCGGCAATCAGTCCATAGACCGAGGCCGTCCAGTCTCCCGACGAAAGCGCCGCCGTGATTTCTCCGGTGACTGCTTCTCCGGAAGGATTATTCTCGTCCGTCACAGCCATAAGCGTTGTCGAAGCATCAGGGACGGTAAGCGATATACCGGCCGTTGTGCCATTCTCCGTGACCGCCGCCGACGGCGTTGCAACGACCGGCTGATCGGAATAATTGGTAATGACAATTTTAAAGGTTTGATCTTCCAGCGCATCACTGTCAAGCTCGTATTGCAGGGTGTTGACGTTCCATGTCACATCTCCCGCCGCAATGGTCATATTCTCGGGGAATGTAACGTCTACGGCATATCTGCTGTTGATTTTTCCCACAGTCAATACCACGTCGCCGCTTGTGGATGCGCCGGCCGGAACCTCCTCCGCGCCGTCTGCGACCGTGCCGCTTTGGCCGTGCGTACCAACCACATGCTTGGTGATATCCGCCGCCGCAATGCTCATGCAGCAAAGTCCCGCGAGCATCAGCACGGTCAATAAAACCCAAAGAATTCTCTTCACTTGATTCCTCCTTAAAAATAAGTATCGATTACAAACTCCCTTGCGAGTCCATAAACAAAATTTAATCCTGCGGCGCCGCTTCCACAAAAACCGAAAGCGCTCCGATCGTATAAGAATAACCGCCGTCCTCCGTTTTTCCGGAAAGCAGCCGGACGAGAACATCCTCCCATGTTTTTCCCGACTCCGGTGCGACGGAGACGCCGATCGTCATGCTCTGCGGCGCATCCGCCCCCGGCGCGACTGCCGGAAGCCTCAGCTTGCGCGCCGAGCTTGCATCACATACAACGGCTATCCCATCAGCCACGGACGTTTTCTGAAAGTCGCCGTATATGAGAAGCGGCCGGTCGGAATGATTGGTGACCTGAATGTCAAACCGATCGGTACCGGGATCATTCTCTCCGATTTCATATCGGCAGTCATCGACATTCCAAACGACTTCTCCGAAAACGACAGCAAGCGAGGGGAACGTCACATCGACCGCATAACGGCTTGCAACATCGGATACCGTCACCTTGATCTCCGACGATGAGCCGGAGGCGTTCGGAATGTCCCCCGCCCCGTCGGAAATATCGCCGTTCCCGTTCCCGACCACCCGTTCCGCCCGTACCGCCACAGAAAAAGAGCCGGCTATCATCCACACGGCAAGCAATGCCAAAAACCATTTTTTCATACAAAGCTCCTCCGTCTCATGACGTTTTGGAGATCAGCACCGAAACCATGCCGACCGTCGCATAGGAGTCCAAAGCCATCTGCGGCACACCGGAAAGCATCAGTCTCAGACTGTCCGAAGAGGGCGCGCCCGGCGACTGCTCCGTCGCTTCCGACGCCGCCGGCACCGTGACCGGCGTGTTCATGGTATACGCCTTGTCATCATGGGTCAAATAGACGCTGATACCATTTATGGAGTCCTCCGACGTCGGACGATAAATAAACTCGATCTCTGCGTAGGCGCTGAACTGGATGCTCTTGTTGGAATAATTGCTGACCGTAATGCGGTTGTTTTCTCCGGTATTGCCGGTCCAAAATCCGATATCGTTCTCTTCATACTCATATGTATCCACATTCCAAACCGCACGGGAATAGGTGAACGACATCGCACCGAATTCGACATCGACCGCATACCGCGCCTCCGACGCCCCCTTGTTCACCGTTCTCAGATAGACATATTCACGGTGTTCGGTATTGGAGGGGGAATGATAATCGATCCGCGTTTCCTCCTCCGGATATTCCCCGCTTATGTTGTCGTTCCATTTCAAAAACGTCGTATCCGTCGTCGGATAGAATTTCCGCCAGAAGGATGCGGCAGATTCGGTTTTCCGGAAGATCGCTCCCGTCGTTTTATAGGTGAGCTCGCCATAAACGTAGAATACCGCGCTTCCGTCCGTCTGTACGGCGCTCAGTGAAAAGATATAATTTGCATTTACCGGCTCCGCGGGATCGAGATAAAGACCGCTAAGCCGTATTTTCCTCTCATGATAGCCGATGTCGTCGGTATAGCCGGCCCCGCCGGTATCCACATATTTCCCGACAATGGAATCCGTGAGAAGGACGACGGCTTCTCCCGGCAGAACGCCGGATACCGTTATCCTTCCCAAGTCCGTGATAACGCCGTCATACGCCGCAAGCTCCTGCGGCGAGAGATAAGTGCGCCAGTTCTCTACGGCGACCACCTCGATCTCTTTGCGGTAAACGGTAAAAGAAAGTCCGCCGTATGCCTCATAGGTCTGCGTCGTAAGGAATGCCGTGACGAAATATTTGCCCGCGTCCTTTGGCGCGGAGGAAAGCAGCTCGTCGCCGGAATCCAAGATCCCGTCGCCGTTCACATCGCGGTAATACCGATATTCGACCGAATTTCTCTCGGTCTCGGTAAGACGAGCAGTGATATCCTCCTCGGCATAATAAGTTGCGATCACCCGCACATTGCCCTGAATCGGCGAATCGGTCGCATCGGTGATCCCATATTCCTTCTTGACGGTATCTCCTGCGGAGGAGGATATGCCTTCAACGGTCAGCGTATACTTCGTTGTCCGATTCCCCTTGTTATATTGACCGTTCTCGGAGCTTTCCGTCAGATTCTCGCTCTTTTCGACCGTGCTTCTCGTGCTTTCCTTCAGCGCTTCGATGACAGCGTTTCGATTTGCCTCGATCTGCTCCTCCGTCAATTCATTTTCGGTCTCGGGTTCGGACAGCGACACATTCAGGATCTCATAAGAATAAGCGGAATTATACTGCGAAACCAATGTGATTTTTCCGTTTTCAGCGGCAATATAGAAATAATCAAAGCTCGCCGGGACATTTGAATACGTGATACGCGATTCGGAAGAGCTCGCCTTTAAGCTGACCTGCGTCACGATTTGGACTGCCGAGCTATTATTGGAAATCGATGTATTGATGCTTATCATGCGAGAGTCGGCATCCAGAGCGACCGAAATCGTCACGCCGAGTTCTCTCTTTCCGTTCCACCGGGACCCCGATTCAAAAGAATCCCTGAACGTGTCGATAACGGTATCGGGAAGCCCCTCGCAGCTCACGCTTGACGGAGTATTGGAATCCTCTCCCTCAGATATATCATAGCGATACCCGCTCGGAAGAATGACCCTGTCCGGCAAAGCCGAAACGGCAATGCCGTCATACAGCTTATCCAGCGGATCCATGCCGATCATATACATTTTCTTTACGATTACCGTGATCTTATAAACCAAATACGGATCGCTCCCGACCCCCGTGCTCCTGTCCGTTTTCCGGATCCAAATATCCACGCTTTCTTCATTCTCCACGGAAACGTCGAGCGTATGCTCCATGAAAAGACCGTTGCTCGTATAATGCAGCGTTTGACTTGTCACCGTGCTGCCGCTGACCGAAACGGAAATCACATCGTCGGAGGCAGCATACGCTGAATAAAGCTGAAAATTTGTCGTTCCATACGGGAGATAGACCGTATATCCATAGGTATTCGCGGAAAAATTCCCGACAAGGTCTGCTCCGATCTCACCGGTATCGGCATCGATCGGAAAAACCTTGAGAGCGGTAAGAGGAGCTGCCGTTGGATCCTCGACAACGCTCGGCGTCTCCCTGTCCGCATGGTTTGTTCCCTTTGAAACATGATAGTCGCCTTGATATTCGATCTTTCCCGAAGTCGTACCGGACTGATATTTGTGGAGGACGGCATAAATATCGTCATCGGTGCCGCTTTCCCCGTCGGGGACATGCACAACATAGCATCCGCCGTATTCCGCAGGATCGGGCAGCGTCAGCGCCACCGCCGTATATTTGCCCGGAACGGAAACGGTATCGACGACAGCGGACGTATTATAATAATAGGAGATATCGAGGATTTCCGCAGGATAATATCGTTCGCCGTTTTCGAGGATCGCGCCGTCCTCTCCTATCGCATTGCCGTATGCGTTCACGCAGTAATATTCATTTTTCTCTCGGTCCAGCGCATAGTAAACAGCGTTGTCCGGAACCGCTCCACCCAAGATCTCGGAAGCCTTGACAGAAACCAGCATCGGATTGCCGGCCTCGTCCGTCTTTACCGGATACAGCGTGAAAATCCGTTCTTCACTTGACGCCGCAAATCTCGCAAGATACATATAGCCCGACGGGTCGATATTGACAACGGGAACAAGAGAAGCGTCCGTTCCGCAGCCGGAGATCGCATACTGGGAGAAGCTCGCGGCGATCACCTTGGCCGCAGAATCAATCGTGATGCTGTTATCCACCACGTCCGTATTCTCGCCGGAGCCGATCGCGGCCGTCGCACTGCCCTCTCCCGTCGCCTCTCCCGACTGCGCGGAAACGACACCTCCCGCGATGGTGATGGAAATTCCCGATGTTTTGCTAAATGGAGTTTTTTGAGGGTCATTCACAGTGATATTATCCGTCGTTCCGATCGCCGCGGCGGAGGTCCCTCCGTAGGCACCGACCATACCGCCATTTATCACAATGGCATAGTTCTCCGCATACAAAAAGGATTCCATCTCGGATATGGAATCGCCGTCTCCGATTCCCGTAGCAAAGCGTCCGCCGATCGCCGTGATATTGCCGCCGTTTATCACGATCTGAGACGTCGTAGCGGCGCTGTTGACTCCGCCGCCGATCCCGGCCGCCTGATGTCCCCCGACCGCATAGATATTTCCCGAATCGACGACGATTTCCCCCGGCGTTCCGGCGGTATACCCATGCTCCTCAACCCTTACCGTTTCCGTATCATAGGAAGCGCCGCCGCCGATCCCGGCGCCGCCGCCGTTTATCTCAGTCGTACTGACTGCCGTCGGTCGATCCCATGGATACGAGCCCGTTCCATCCAGGCCGAAAACGGGATTGACTTTCAGCGGATCGTCCTCATAGGTCTGACCTTCGCTGCTTGCCGTACCGGCCAGCGGAAACGCGCCGTACGCTTTGAGGTTGTTCGCGCCTGCGATGGTGAGCGAGGCGTCGCCGTCCACCTGAATACCGGCGTATCCGCCTCTTCCGTCGCTCGCAAGAGCATTTTCGAGCGTGCCGGTCTGTGAGGCGAGATACCAGCCGTTGCCTCCCGCACGGAACAGGCAGTCCCCGTCGAAACGGGCTGTGACCGAGGCGCCGCCCGTTATGAGAAACGGACAGGTCGGCACATAATATCCGCCGGCGGCCGGTGTTTTCGACCATGCGGCCTCTCCCGTCAGCTCATGCAGACGGCGTCCCGCCTCATAAAGCTCCGCCGCCGTGGCAGCGCCCGTCGTACTGTCGCCGAGACCGTCCGTACTGCGGTCGATGGTGACGCCGTTGAAAATCAGCGTGACATCGACGCCGTCCGTGACCGTCACGGAATATACGCCCTGTTCGATAATGTATTCCGTTCCATGCTCCTCCACCGCAGCCCCGTCGATGACGACCGCTCCGGAGGAATATGTATAGGCGGCGTTCAGCCGAAAAGAAGGAATCCATGAAAATATCATAACAAGAATCAGCGCCAATACGGCATAGCCGCACAAAAATCTTTTCATCCGTATTCCTCCTTTCCTTTTCATTTTTAACCTTCGGGGTCTACGACATGCACTGTGATCGGCGCTTGCGCATTGACGACCGATTTTTCATTCGTATCGGGATCGTATGCGTCGATGGCGACCAGCATCTCATAATCTCCCACCGGCAGCAGCGTGCCGTCCGCAAGCGCAGAAAGCTTGATGGCCTCGATTTCATAGCCGATTTTGATGCGGCCGGAGCGGTAAAGCTCCTGATAGGAGGTCTCGGCGTCATATCCCTGCTCAGCTTCCAGCGCCGCCTGCTCGGAGGCGCTGCGGCCGGTTTTTCCAATCGTGCGCATCAGCTCGGCATCGCTGATAAGCACGCGGATGACGACGTCCTGCGTGCTGCGCTTCGGGTTGACATAATTCACGATCCCTACCTGCGTCACGGAGCTGATATACACCTCTTGGTTAAGCTCAAAGCTGATGCGGTTCGAGCCGGCAGGCGGCGGCGTATAAGTTCCGGTGTCGGTGGAGGGACGTGCGTTCGGGTCGATGATCTCCGGGCTCCACGGAGGAGACAGAAGCCGATTGAGCATAATGCCAGCCCCGACGGCCAGCAAAAGGACAAGCAGCGCGCAAAACGGCAGAAAAATAAGGACAAGAGGCGCTGCGGGCACGATTTTTCCGATAAAGCAACATTTCTCGATGACTCCCATGTTTTTGCCGACAAAGCCGCCGCAGATTTTCTCCGCGGAAACCCTGGCGACGACCCGGCAGTTGACAATCATGCCCTTATCATTGATCCCGCACAGGCAGCCGGTCACATGGCCGCCGCGTGCATCCGCAATACAGTCAAGACTGAGATTGGCGACGACGCCCCCCTTGATACAGCCGAAAAATCCCGCATATTCCAGCTTTTTGGAACGGATTTTAAAGTTGGTGATCTTATGGCCTCCGCCGTCGAAAATCCCCGTAAAAGGCGCCGCGTCGGAAAGACCGAGCGGCAGCCATTTTTTCCCATGCAGATTGATATCACAGACCAGTCTGTAATGCGCGGACGCGGCCGCTTCATCTCCCGCGGCAATGTCAAGAGCGAGCCTTTCCAGCTCTTCGGCACTTCCGATCCCGATGACGGACGTCCCCTCCGCGTCAAATAAATATGTATTCACCTGCTCGTCAAGCTCGAGACGTTCGCCCTCCCCGTCCAATGCACGCCACGCGGCGCCAAGACCGAGCTTATCCTTCAACGCTTCTGCCTTTTCATAGGCAATCTCCAGCGCGGCATCGAGATAGGACGTTTTTCCCGACGTTTCGGCGGAACACAGCCATCCGGCGTTTGCGATCGTCCCTTTGTTTCGGCAACAAAAGCCGGCGATGTTCTCTCTGCCTGACGTCTGTCCCTTCGAAACGGAGCGTGCAATCCCGCCGGTATTCTCAAATACGAAGCCCGCCGCGTTATTTTCATATTTTACCTTTGCGTCGGTGTAGCAATCCCGGATCGATCCGGTATTGATCGATACAAATCCGCCGACGCGGGACAAATATGACGCTGTTTTCATAAAGGAATCCTCCGATCCGATAGCCTTGCGAATGCCTCTGTCCTTTTTCAGAACAAATTTCAGTCTATTTGCGAATATTTTTTCTTATAGTAACAAACTATAAGAAACTTCATCGATTTGTATAGGCGCAGCCGAAAGAAAACGATGCCGGACGACGCGATTTCACGGCGCAAACGCTTCGGAAAGCCGTCTCATATGCTCTCTTTTCAGATCGAGAGAAGGATGCACATATCGCTCCAGCGTGATTTTGACATTGGCATGTCCGAGAAGCTCGGATAGCGATTTTGCATCGAAGCCGCTTTCAATACATCTCGTGGCAAAGGTATGCCGCAGCGCGTGAAAGCCGTAATGCTTCATATGGTTTTTATCGAGGAACTGCTTGAAGCTGTAAGCATAAAGCCGCGGCTCGATATAAGCGCCCGTTCCGGTCAGAAGAAAGGAGTCCCCCGATACAGCGCAGCTTTTTCTGAATGAAAGCTCTCGAAGCAAAGCGTCCGGCAGCGGAATGATCCTGCTGCTGCTCTGCGTTTTCGGCGAATCGAAAATCAATTTTGTTTTTTTATCCGTACCGCCGGTATCTCTTATCCGAAGCAGCGTCCGGTCCACTCTCATCAGCCGGTTTTCAAAATCGATATCGTTCCAGCGAAGCGCGCAGAGCTCGCCGATGCGAAGCCCCGTTTGGAGACACAAATAGTATCCAAACTCTCTGAGGTCGCCCGATGAAACAAGTGCCAAAATCAAATTTTGTTCTTCCGGAGACAAAATATCGATCGTTTTCACTTTTAGCCTTGGCTTGGCGAACGAAATTTTCCTTGTGATGATCCCATCCTCCCAAGCGATGTCCAGCGTCATTTTGATAACGGACAAAATATCCCGTACATGTTTGGCCGAAAGGCCGCCTCCGCCGTCAAGCCTGCCGGATTTCAGCTTTTCTCCCGTAAACCGGTCGATCATCCGGCCGGTGATCCCGCCCACCGGCAGCTCACCGAGCAGAGGACGGATATGATTGTCGACGATTTCACAGTAGTGAGAATACGTGGATTCCTTTACGGCGGTTTTCTTCTTGATCAAAAAGGCATCGAGCAGCGTTCCGAATCGGCAGCCGCCGTCCGTCACATCATTTTCCGCTTCGCATATACTGCTGAGAGCCGCGTTTTTCTTCTCTTTGGCCTCACGATAGCTTTTGCCGTAAACATAGCCGAAGATGATCTTTCCATCCTCGCGGCGCCCCTTGATATAGCGGGCTTCCCAACGCCCGTCCTTTCTTTTACTGATGTTTTCTCCCGGTTTTGACATGATTGCCTCCATAATTTTATTTTGTCGATTTACGTCGAATCTGACAAAATTATTTTATCAGAATCCTTTCGACCTCCACAATGCAGTACGACGATTTTTGACGGCGCAAAGTGAAAAAATCACATAACAGGGCAAATTCTTTGAACTTTTTCAAAGCACAGAAACTTATTTTCCGTGTCCCATCCGAAAATTTTCCGAATAACTGTTGCAATTTACATTTTTTTATGATATAATGCAACATCGAAAAAAAATATATCTTAATGATTTTCGCTGTATGGCGTATTCGGCGTATCAGGGGATATCTTATAGTTTGTTACTATAAGAAAAATGTGTCAACGCAAAATGAACAAGCTTTTTAGCTATATAAAAAAACCGGTACGGATTTACCGTACCGGTTTTTCCGTGCCGTCAAAGCACTTTTTATTGATCAATAGTAGTAAACCTCTCCCCCGCCATAAAGCAGCGCCACGGCGATCAGGCCAACAATGACAATGCCGATAAATACGGCAATCGCCACGCGAAGCGGCGATACGGGCGCTTTCCCGCTCACCTTGCCCGTCTGACCGTTCACCATAAACTGATATACCTTTCCTTTGTAGACAAAGCTCGACATCCACACCGGAAGCATCAGATATTTGTATGTAATGTTCCGATAAGCGGTCTTGACGTTCACGCTGTCCACGCGGTCGGCGTGATGCTCTTTTTTGATCTTGGCGGTGATATGGGAAAGCAATCGGCTTTTGATGAAGCTTTTCGCCTTTTCCCACGCCGCTTTCAGTCCCACCGAATAGCGTTCGGAGGCAAAGCCCGCGATATATTCCGGTTTATAGGCGACATTGTTTTCGGTATCGAACGGCTCGATTCCGGAAAGCATGCTTCCATCATGCTTTTCCGTTCCCGAAACCAGCTGATCGTTTACAAATTCATGATAGGTGCCGGAGGTCCTGTGCCAATCGACGACGACGCGCGTCTCTTTGCCGCGCCGCACCACCCGTTCGATCCCATATCTTGCCGTATAGGTGGAATCCGTATCCGCGTCAAAGGTCCAGTACGGCAGATACACGCCGCGCATTTTTCCGGCGCGTGCCTCCTTTTTCGCTGAGCTTGGACAAAACAGCTTCTTTTTGAGCCAGCGTAAGAAACGGCCGCCGGCGTCCTCCGGCGTGACCTTGAACGGACACACGCCGCCGGGGGCCAATATCCCGTCAGCGCCCGCCTCCATGACTTGATTGGAGCCGCAGTAAGGGCATTCTCCCGCCACCGTCGAAGCGTCATAGACAGTCTCAGCCCCGCAGGACTTGCAGACGACCACCCGCTTCTCCGAGCCCCAATCGCAGTTTCCGGTATGCTCCGCCTCGTCGAACGAAAGCTCCTCCGCGCGCGCCGGCGAGCCGTCCTCCTCTTCGATTTCAACGATATTGCCGCAGTAAGGACACAGAAGCGCGCCCGTTTTCGGATCAAAATCCATCGTTCCGCCGCAGGCGGGACATTTTTTATCGGTCTGCTCCAAGGTCTGCGCTTCCGTTACCTCCGGCTCGCTCTCCGGTCCCCTGTTTTCGCTGATATCCATACGATCTCCTTTTACTTGATGTCGTTATCGTCAAAGACATCGCCGCATTCCGGACAGAATTTCGGCGGATGCGTCGGGTCCTTCGGCTCCCAGCCGCATTTGTCGCAGCGATACAGCGGCGCGTCCTTCGGCTTTGGCTTTCCGCATTCCGGACAGAACTTGCCCTTGTTGACAGCGCCGCAGGCGCAGGTCCAGCCGGCCGTGTCCGCAGGCTTTGCCTTGCCGCACTGGGAACAGAATTTACCGGTATTCTCCGCGCCGCAGGAGCATTTCCATGCTCCTGCCGGAGCGGGCTTCGGTTTCCCGCATTCCAAACAGAATTTGCCCTTGTTGACCGTCCCGCAGGCGCACTTCCATGCGTCCGGATCGGAAGCGGGCGCACTCTGCCCCTGCTGCTTATCTCCCATCGCGTACAGGTCGCGCGCATTCATACCGCCCGCCGCATTCGCCATATTCATGCCGGCAAAGCCCATGAAAGCGCCGGCGCCGCCGGTATTTTTCGCCGCATCCTGCATCGCCTGCGCCTGCGCGCCGACGAGCGTCGCCGCCGCCATCGTCGGATTGCGGTAGGCTGCATTGCGCTGCAGCTCCTTGATCATCTTTTCATCCTCTTCGGAGGCCGTGACCGAGCTGATACCGATAGAAAAGATCGAGATCCCGCGCATTTCCGACCATTTCGCGGAAAGCACGTCGTTGAGCGCCGCCGCCATCTCCGCCGTATGGCCGGGCAAGGCGCTGTAACGGATCCCCATATCGGAAATCTTGGCGAACGCCGGCTGGAGCGCCGTCATCAGCTCGCTTTTCAGCTGCCCGTCGATTTCGGAACGATCATACACGCTCGCGACGTTCCCGCAGACATTCGTATAAAACAGGATCGGATTCGTGATTTTATAGGAATACTCTCCATGGCAGCGAATGGCGATGTCCACGTCGAGCCCGACGTTGCGGTCCACCACACGGAACGGAACCGGATTCGGCGTCCCGTATTTATTCCCCATGATTTCCTTTGTATTGAAGAAATAGACGCGCTGATCCTTGGCGGTGTCCCCGCCGAAGGTAAAACGCTTGCCGATCGCCTTGAAGGAATCGAGGATTCCCCGTCCGAGCCCTCCGTAGAAAATGCTCGGCTCCGTCGAGGTGTCATAGAGAAATTCTCCCGCCTCGGCGCAGAGCTCCGTCACCTTGCCCTGATCGACGATGATCATGCACTGTCCCTCGTTCACGGCGATGACCGAGCCGTTCGAGATGATGTTCTCATCGCCTTTGCGGTTCGACGAACGCCCCGAGACACGCTTCTGCCCCTTTGCCACAAGGGTATCCTTCCCCAGTGAATTGCAGTAAAAATATTCTCTCCACTGATCGGCGGTAACGCCGCCGACAGCCCCTGTAAATGCTTTGATCAGTCCCATTCGCTTATCTCCTTTTTGTCAGCTTCATTCCCATCATATGATATTTCCAGTTTATCATATGACAGAGAATTTTGTCAATAGAAAGAGAATTTTAGGGAAATTTTCACAGTCTCTCAAAATCCTCCGCGCCATGCTTGCAAAGCGGGCACACAAAATCCGCGGAAAGCTCCTCCCCCTCATACACATAACCGCATATCTTGCAGACAAAGCCCTTTTTCTTCTCCGGTACGGGCTGCGGCTTCGGCTTGACATGATCGAAGTAATACTGATAGGTCATGCTCGCAGCGTCCGAAAGGACGGCGGCCTCGGTCACGTCGGCGATAAAGAGCGTATGCGTGCCGCAGTCGATTTTTTCGACGACGTGTCCCGAGATCACGGCGTTCGCATACTCTCCGGCATAGCGCACGCCGTTCGCCGTGCGGCTCTCCGTCCCGCAGCCGGCGAATTTATCGGTATTTCTGCCGCTCGTAAAGCCGAACTGCTCGAATACGCCAAGCGGCGTCTCCGTCGTCAGCACGGACAAATTGAACACGCCGGTGCTTTCTATCATATCGTGTGTCAGATTTGCTTTGTTGACCGCAATGGAAATCCGCTTCGGAGAATCGGTCACCTGCATCACGGTATTGATGATGCAGCCGTTGTCGCGCTCTCCCTCCCTTGCGGTCAGGACAAAGAGCCCATAGGAGAGACGGAACAGCGCGGACGCATCGACATTTCCCGCTGCGGGACGCACCGGTGCCGCAGGCTTCGGCATCGTAGCGGCAATCCCGTCCGCAAGCGCGAAAATACCTTCCAGCGTTTCCGTCTTGACGGAAGATTTTATGCTCACCTTATCCCCGACAAACGTCATATTTTTGCATTTTTCCAGCGCCGTGCGGATAAGGCCGCCGCTCGTCGCCGCCCATGTCCCGTTTTCGATGATGCCGACTGTGCGGTTTTGAATGTTATGCGCCGCAAGATCGTTTATCAACGCCTCCATCGTCACAAAAATGCCCGCGTTGTAGGTCGTCGAAGCGAACACGAGATGACTCCACTTGAAGGCCGCCGCGATGATATCCGACGCCGGCGTCACGGAAACGTCGTACATGACGGTTTTGACGCCGAGCTCACGCAGACGGCAGGCGAGGATATCCGCCGCGTTCGCGGTATTGCCGTACACCGAAGCGTAGGCGATCATAACGCCCGTCTCCTCCGGCTCATATAAGCTCCATTTTCTGTATTTTTCGATGAAATCTCCGAGATTCTTCCGCCAAACGAAGCCATGCAGCGGGCAGATCGTTTCAATTTCCAGTCCGGCCGCCTTTTTCAGAAGCGCCTGCACCTGTGTGCCGTATTTGCCGACGATATTGGTGTAATACCGTCTCGCCTCGTCCATATAGTCGCGCATGAAGTCCACCTCGTCGGCAAACAGCGCGCCGTTCAGGGCGCCGAACGCGCCGAACGCGTCCGCGGAGAACAAGATCTTATCCGTCATGTCGTAGCTCACCATGACCTCCGGCCAATGCACCATCGGCGCCATGACAAACGTAAAATTGTGCCGTCCCGAGGAGAACGTGCCGCCCTCCGCGACAAGCTGCGCGCGGGAATCGATGTCGAAATCAAAGAATTGCTTTATCATCGCCGCGATTTTTGCGTTGCAGATGATTTTCACATCCGGATACCGCATCACAAGCTCCCGCAGCGACGCGGAATGATCCGGCTCCATATGGTGAACCACGAGATAATCAAGCGGCCGTCCGGCGAGAAGCTGCTCGATATTCTCGAAAAATACCTTTTCCACCGCATGGTCGACCGTATCGAACAGCACGGTCTTTTCATCGAGCAAAAGATACGAATTGTAGGAAACGCCGTCCGGAACGGAATAGACGCCCTCGAATAAGGAAAGCCTGCGGTCGTTGCCGCCGACCCAGTAGAGATCCTCTTTGACTTTTCTGTAACAATACATATGAATTTCCTTTCTTTAAATTATGGATCCACGGAAAAACACGTCAAAGCCTTTTACGGTAGATAAGCTCCGCCGCTTCCTGCTCCGGCGGGAAAAAGGAGCCGCACTGCTCATATCCCAGTTTTTCATAAAAGGATTTTGCCGTTTCGTCCTCCTGCGTCGAGGTCAGCGCATACCGGTATCCCGCTCCGCGCATGAGATCCTCCCAAGAGCGCATGCAGATTTTGCCAAGTCCGTATCCCCGATGTGCGGGATCCAAAAACAGCAGCTCAAGAAACGGATGCGTCTGCCAAAGCAGACCATAGCGCAGGATACCGATGATCCGTTCGCACGACAGCACCGCGAAAACAAAGCCATCCTCGATCCGCGTCATGAGCGTTTCCCGCCCGATGTGGGAATCATAGCGCAAAAGCGCGTCGATATCCGAGACGGCCGCACGCCGGACGGAAACCTTCATCATGCCTTCTCCTTTCACCGCATTTTTCATGAATCATATTTCACATTCATTGTAATAGCATTCGGAGAAAAAGTCAATAAAAACAGCTTTGTTTGGGGGAAACAAAGCTGTTTTTGGGCGTTATTTATGGGTATACAGCTGTCTGTACGGATTTTTGCTGTCCGGCGTCATCACATAAAACCTGTGGGAAAGGATCTCCTCCCTATCCGCACCGAATGCCTTGCAGTATGGCTCCACGTATGCGGAAAGCTCCGCCTTATCCGCCGCCGTCGCCTCCGCCACGGAAATGTTCGGGGGCGGTCCCACCGGTCTCGTATCGCTGCGCACGAAGATTTTCCCGCCGTGCATGCCGTTTCCGCAAAAATTGCAGACAAAATTCTCCGCGCCGCCGAATCGTTGGAGCACGACGATCACGCCGCCCGCCTGATATTCGCCGAGAAAGCTGCCCGGACGTCCGCCGATGACGAGCAGAGGCTGCTTTTCCCGGTACGATTTCATATGGATGCCCGCCCGATACCCGGCGTCGCGCTCCACGAGGATCATGCCGCCGCGCATGGAATAGCCCACGGCATCCCCCACCGAGCCGTGAATGACGATGGAGCCGTCGTCCATCGTGTCGCCGACCGCATCCTGCGCGTTCCCCATCACCGTGACGGCACAGCCGTCCATATAAGCGCCGAGCGCATTGCCCGGCGTTCCGTTTATCACGATGCTTTTTCCGGAAAGCCCGCATCCGATATACCGCTGTCCGAGACATTCGTCGACGATGATTTCCTGATCAGGAGAGCTGCGTATCCTCTCGCACAGCGTCCGGTAATCCGTTTGACCGGCAATGATTCTCATAATATGGCTCCTTTCATCTTATCGGTATGATATCATTCGCCCGCATGCTTGATGCCGAGGATCGCAAGCTCGCGGTCGCAAAGTCCGACGCCGCGGAGCATCAGACGGTTGCCGCGAAGCGCCTCGATCGAATTGATGCCCATTCCGCCCATCATTTCCTTGATTTCATGCTTCCACGCGGTGACAAGATTCACAAGCCTGCGGCAGCCCTCGTCGGGATCGAGCCTTGCGACAAGCTCCGGACGCTGCGTCGCAATGCCCCAGTTGCATTTTCCGCTGTGACAGCTCGCGCAGAGATGGCAGCCGAGCGCAAGCAGCGCCGCCGTCCCGATATATACCGCGTCGGCGCCAAGCGCCACCGCCTTGATGACGTCCGCGCTCGAACGGATGCTTCCTCCCGCGATGACGGACACCCGCGAGCGGATCCCCTCCTCGCGCAGTCTCGTGTCCACGCTCGCAAGCGCCAGCTCGACCGGGATCCCCACGTTGTCGCGGATCTGCGCGGGCGCGGCGCCCGTTCCGCCGCGATATCCGTCGATGGCGATGATGTCCGCGCCGCTGCGCGCGATGCCGCTCGCGATCGCCGCGATATTGTGAACGGCCGCCACCTTGACGATGACAGGCTTCTTATATTCCGTCGCCTCTTTAAGCGAATACACCAGCTGGCGCAAGTCCTCAATCGAATAGATGTCATGGTGCGGCGCCGGAGAGATCGCGTCCGTGCCCTCCGGAATCATACGCGTGCGCGAAACGTCCGCCGTAATCTTGGCGCCGGGCAGATGACCGCCGATTCCGGGCTTCGCACCCTGTCCGATCTTGATCTCAATGGCGGCCGCCGCGTCGAGATAAGACTTATGTACGCCGAATCGTCCCGAAGCCACCTGAACAATCGTATTTTTCCCGTAACGGTAAAAGTCCTCGTGCAGGCCGCCCTCGCCGGTGTTGTAATAAATGCCGAGCGCCTCCGCCGCGCGGGCGAGGCTTGCGTGCGCGTTATAGCTGATCGAGCCGTACGACATGGCGGAAAACAGGATCGGCAGATCCAGATCGAGCTGGGGCGGCAGATTGTCGACGAGCCTCCCGTCGGAATCCCGCTCGATGCCGGCGGGCTTCGCGCCGAGGAACGTCCGCGTTTCCATCGGCTCCCGCAGGGGGTCGATGGAGGGATTGGTCACCTGCGACGCGCCGATCAGGATCCTATCCCAATAGACCGGAATCCCGCCCGGCGCTCCCATGGACGACAGAAGCACGCCGCCGCTCCCCGCCTGACGATACACGTCGGTGATCGTCTCCGGCTTCCAGTTCGCATTTTCCCGGAATACATGCCCGCTCTTAACAATTTTTAAGGCGCCCGTGGGACAGAAGGAGACGCAGCGGTGACATGCCACGCAGCGGGCGTCGTCGGACAGCATGACGCCGTTTTCACAGCGGTGCACGCCGTTTGAGCACTGTGACACGCAAAGCCGGCAGACCGTGCATTTCCGTTCATTGCGGACCACTTCATATTCGGGATAAAGAAAATCAATCGACATCATGTACTCCCTTCCGGCGCGGGCGTCATACCCGCGCGTCCTCCCGCAATGTGACGATCACGGGCTCGCCCCCGCGGGGGGCATAGATCCTATCCGGCTCCGGCTCCAAAATCCGGATCGCGCATTCCTCGCTTGCGACATAAAAGCGGTCGCTCTTTTCCGCAACCACCATGGAGCGCAGCTTCAATCGGTCGTTCAGCGCCATGATCCCACCCTCAAAGCCGAGCAGAATCGAAAAAGGGCCGTTGATGAGAAGCGGCGCATAGAGACTGCGCAGATACGTCAGCTTTTTCCGCGTCTGCTCGTCGCGCCGCTCGATGGTCTCCCAAAAGGACGCCGCGATGACGCTCGCCGCTTCCTCGAGAGAAAGCCCCTGCCTGCGGTTCAGATAATCGATGATATAGGTGATGACCTCCGTATCGGTCAGAAGATTGCATTTGTAGCCGAACATCTCGATATAGCGGCGGTTCGCGTCATAGGAGGAGATCTCGCCGTTGTGGACGACGGAATAATCCAGCAGCGCAAACGGATGCGCGCCGCCCCACCAGCCGGGCGTATTCGTGGGATACCGGCCGTGCGCCGTCCAAGAATAGCCCTCGTATTCGTCGAGCCGGTAAAACGCACCGACATCCTCCGGAAAGCCGACCGCCTTGAACACCCCCATGTTCTTTCCGCTCGAAAAGATATGCGCCCCGCTTATTTCATTGTTGACGCGGATGACAAACCGCGTGACATATTCCTTTTCATCGAGGCCGCTCGCGTCGAGCCTTGTTTTCAAGGGTGTCACGAAATACCGCCAGATGAGCGGCCGGTCTGTGATATTCGGATGATTTCTCACCGGAATCTTGGACAGATTGACGATGTCGAAAAATCGCTCAAGCTCCTCTTCACATGCGGATTTCGCTCTCGTACCGTTATAAAACACATGAAACGCGTACAAATCCTTATACTGCGGATAGATTCCGTAGCCGGCAAAGCCGCCGCCGAGCCCGTTTGAGCGGTCGTGCATGACGGAAATGGAGCGGATGATCTCCGTTCCCGATATTTTTTCGCCCGTTCTCGAAAAAATCCCCGATATCGCGCAGCCGGATGGAATCCGGATTTCTCCCTCTTTTTGCATGACCGGAACCGTCCTTTCTGATTTCCGAAAAAAACATCAATAATGTAGTTTAGTATATCAGCGTCGCAAAAATTTGTCAATAAAATATCGGCAGAAAAATTTTAAAAAATATAAAATTTTATCCGACATTTTTTATTTTTATTAAATTAAACCGCGATATTTTAATCAAAACATAAAAATCGGCAGCCGGAAGGCTGCCGAAACGAATTATTTTACAAGCTGTAATTCATACTCTTCCGTACCAAGACCGTACTTCTCGAGCTTTTGGAGCTGGACAAAGGGATCTTTGCCGTGAAGCTGCTCGAACAGGTGGCCATGTCCCGAAAGCTGCATCCCTGCGGGGATCCCGGCCGGAATGAGATCCTCGATTTTGACGGCGTCGATCGAAGCGCGCTCCACCGCCACGATGTCCTCTCCCGCCATAATGCCGATATCCGGCACAAGAGACGGCGTCGTCATGCCCCAGCAGTCGCAAAGCGCCGTGATCTGCGTCAGCACGTTGATAAAGTATGTATTTCCCGGCTCGAAGGTGTCGAGCACCGTTTTTGTGCAGATCGCCATCCCCTCCTGAAAGTCGGTATAGTCGTGGCTGTCGAGCGTGATGGCGCCGGTCGGACATACCTTGGCACAGTGCTGGCACATCGTGCAGTTGTGATAATTGACCTTGTAGTGTCCGCAGTCGGTAAAGCTGTTGGCGTAATGGTTGCAGGCCTCGATGCACTTTTTGCAGTGTACGCATTTATCCTTGTCCCATACAAGCCCGCCCTCCAAGGCGTGGATTTCATGCCTTGTGCGGTCCGTGACGCAGCCCATCGCGATATTCTTACATGCGCCGCCGAAGCCGCAGGCGCCGTGTCCCTTGACATGGGAAAAATCGATGAGAAAATCCGCGTCATAAATCAGTCCCGCGACGTCGACATGCTTGAATTTCTTGAAATCGACTTCCTTCGTATAATAATATTTGCCGAAGTAGCCGCAGTCGTCGAGCACAGGACATCCGAGCGTCGATTCCGTATAGCCGCGGCGTTCGGGATGGCGGCGGTAGACATAGTGGTCGGTGATGAAGCATTCCGCCCCGTTTTTGTGGAGGAAATCCACAAGCTTCATGACGAATACCGGCGGAATCGTCGAATAGGTAACGCCCGCCCCGACGTGCATTTTCACCGCTACGGTCTTGCCCTTCACCTTTTCCGCAAGACCGGACCTTTCAAGAAGTCTTGCAAACTTCTCCGGAAGCGTCTGCGACGCCTCATACCTTGCGAACGCCATCGGTGCAAACAAAACTTTTTCTGCCATATGATTCTCCTTCCGCCGCTGTCCGCGGCTATATTATGATAAAATAAGGTGACTTAAAACGATCTAAGCGCCAAGCGCCGTAATCCAAAAGCAGGACGCTGCAAAGATGGAAACCGGCGTCATGATGAGCCGCTCCCGCCTGCCTTTCGAGCACAGATTGAACAGAACATTCAGCGTCAGATAAACGGCAAAGAAAAAACAAAAGCCACGTGATACGGCAAACGGCATACCCACGGAAATCACGCCTCCGGTGCGCAGAAGCACAAAGACCGCAAAGCACTGGACAAAACATAAAATTCCCGACGCCGCCCTAAGCCTCGCAGGCAGGATTTTGTGACATCCGCCCATCAGAAAATCTCCGAGCGGAAGACCCACGGCGGCAAGCAGGTACAAAACGGCAACAGCGCCCATCAAAAACGAGCCGATAAGAGCAGCCATAGGTATCCTCCGATCCAAATCGATAATTTTCTCCGCGGGAAAGCGAAAAAATCTCTAAAATATCCGCGCTATGATCTCCCCGAACGCCTCCGCCATGCGATAAAAGCCGAGGTCTGTCGGATGCGTGCCGTCCACCGTGCAGCCGTCGGCAAAAAAGGTCGAAAAGACCTTGGCGCCGTCGACAAAATACACGTTGCCGTCCCCCTCGGCACGCGCACGCTCATAGCTTGCGGCAATCACATCACGGCGCTCCGCGGCATTCTCGCGCGGATGATCATAGGTCGGACGCGACGCCATGATGATCGGGATATCCGGATGCGACGCGCGCACCGTTTGGTATCCCTTATAATGCGTCGCCGCGAGGTGCGCGGGATCCGGGGCGTTGTGGTCGTAATCGTAGACGAACATGCTCATATCAAGACCGGCGATATAATCCATCATCGCCTGCTCCCCCTTGGCGCTTCCGGAAAAGCCGAGATTGATATAGTTGAAATCGAACCGTCTCGACAGCCTGCCGATATAATCGTTTCCGGGCGTGGAGGCACATGCGCCCTGCGTGATGGAGGAGCCGTAAAAGACGACGGGCTTTTCCCTTTTGTAGCCGCTCCATCCGTCAAGCGAAGCGCCCGACGCAAGTCCCACGGAAAGCGAGGTGATGCCGCAGTAAAGCGGGAAATGGATCAAAATCTCCCGCCTCTCTTTCGTCGGGAATTTGAGGATGGAAGCATAGCCCTCTCTTTTTCCGGAATCGGGCATGAACGTGCCGTAATAGAGGAGGCTTCCCTTTTCGCGCGTATAAAGGTCAAAGCCGCCGGAGCCGGCAAGCGCCATATGCGGCATCATCCATAGTCCCGGCCTGCGGCATGAAATCGCGACAAAATCCGAATCCGTCGCAAAGCAGACGCGCCCGCCCGCCGTGTATGCGGAAAGCTCTCGCACGTTATCCGATACCGATGCCGCAGCACTCTCCGGCATACGGCGGTACCACCCGTCCTCATAGAAAACGCCGTACAGCGAGAACGGCGCCTCCCTCGGGTCATATAACACGACGTCATCCCGTCCGAAAGAAGTGACGACGTCCAAATTCCGGTCAATCGATGATAATTCCGCCATGATGATTCTCCTTTTATATCCGATATTTGAGCATTTATTTTTTAATTCGCTTTCGGCCTTACGCTTTTTCCGATATAAATTCCGTTTTCATCGCGATGGATGGGCTTCGCCGTCAAATGAAGCCGGATATGGTGACAGGGACATGCCAGATCCATTTCATATTTTTCCCTGCATCCCCGATGCGTAAAATCCCCGCCGCACCGGATGACCTCGCACCATGTAAAAATCTCCGCCATCGCGCGGGGACAAAAGTCCGCAGGACACCCGTATTCAAACGTGAATTTGTCGCCCTTTTCAAGTCCAAGCCTGCAATCTTCGGCAAATCCGTCCGTTACGGTCACTTCAAATTGCCAGTCCTCCGCCATCCATTTTTTCATATGTAATCTCCCCTATCCGATTTTTTATTTTACTCTTTCCATGAGGCTTTGTCAAGACGATTGAACGGACGTCTCTTTTTCATGCAAATCCAAAGAAAATCCCTTGTCTCAGGTCGGTGGATATGATAGAATGAATTTGAAAAATCGGATTTCAGAGGTGTATTTTATGGGGATTTTCAAAATCGACGCGGACCCTCTTTACTGGATAAACGGTGCAGACGATGATCCGGACGATTTATGCCTGCACGGACATGCGGTCGCTTATATCGGAAAACACAAGCTGGAATATGATGCCACCGTAAGCGCGACCGCACTTTATCTGTTAAAATCTCTGACGGAAAACCATATCATTCATGAGGAAAATCAAATGCTCCCCTGCTGCGGCTTCCACTGCATTCCCAACAAATCACTGGATCATGTCGATATTTTAGGGTGTCCCAACGGAGTTGACTGGACAGTCAAGCATGAAAAAAACGAGGTCGTTTTGATTTTAGAGGACGGAACAGAGGAAAGAATCCCGATAGAAGAATACAGAGAAGAAGTATTTCGGTTCGCAGACAAGATAGAAGCTTATTACAAGCAATGCAGTCCTAAAATTCTCCCAAATGACAAATTTGAACGGGATGCCTACGCCGCATTCTGGAACGAATGGCATAGAAGGCGCAAGCATTGATTTGATCTTATCGGGCAAGACTGCCCGACCTGTTTACAGCCGACATTCCCCAAGCACCGATTCCAAAGAACAGGAATGCGTCTATCAACAGCCGCCGAACTTCTCTCTGCGTATCAGATCGACGCTTGCCATAAAGGGCAAATCATGATAGAATGGAAGAAAACCCGATCAGGAGGATCACCATTTTGAAAACGGAAAAATTATATGAATCGGACGGCATGCTCTCCTCCTTTGGGGCAAGCGTCCTGTCCTGTGAAAAAAGAGGGGACGGCTATGCCGTCCTCCTCGACCGCACCGCGTTTTTTCCCGAAGGCGGCGGACAGACCGCCGACACCGGCAGAATCGGAGACGCGCACGTTGCGGACGTCCAAATCGAAAACGATGAAATCCTGCATTTCACCGACGCGCCGGTCTCAGGAACCGTGGACTGCGCGCTCGACTTTGAGAAGCGCTTCCGCAAAATGCAGAATCATCTCGGCGAGCACCTGCTCTGCGGCGCCATTCACCGCCTTTATGGACTTGACAACGTCGGCTTCCATCTCGGCGCGGACTACATGACCTTTGATGTAAACGGCGTCCTCACGGAGGAGCAAATCAAAGAAGCGGAACGCGAAGCCAACCGCGCCGTATGCGCCGACGTGCCTGTCCGCTGCTATTATCCGCAGCCGGACGAGCTTCGCGCGCTCGACTACCGCGCCAAAAGCGAAAAGCTGGAAAATGTCCGAAGCATCCGGATCGTCGACGCGGAGGGCTTCGACCGGTGCGCCTGCTGCGCGCCGCATCTCGACCGCACAGGCAAGGCGGGACTCATCAAAATCACGAGCGCCATGAAATACAAGGGCGGCATGCGCTTCACCGCGCTCTGCGGCTTCGACGCGCTCACGGACTATCAGACCAAACAAGACGATATCGCCGCGCTCTGCGCGCTGCTTTCCTCGAAAGAGGAGCGCCTCCGCGAAACGGTGACGGCGCGTCTGCACGAGCTCGGCGCCGCTAAGCACACCATCGGGCTCCTGCGGCGTTCCATCGTTCAGCGGACGCTCGACGCGCTCCCGGAGCAGACAAGATCCGTCTGCCTTTTCGAGCCTCTGCTCGATACAAACGGACTGCGCGAGCTTGCCGCAGGCGGCGCCGCCAAAACCGCCGGCGTGTTCGCCGCCTTTTCCGGGGCGGACGACACCGGCTATGATTTTGTCTGTACCTCCCGTCATCTGCCGATGAAAACGCTTGCGCCGACGCTTGCCTCCTCGCTCGGAGGAAAATGTGGCGGCTCCGACAAGATGCTCTTCGGTCATGCAGAAACAAAAAAAGAGGAAATTCTTTCCTTTTTTGACGATTTGACGCCGGATTCAACCTTTGGTTGAGACATTTTTGTGCAGATTCAACCAATTTTTTATTGATTCTTTTACATCGATCAGGCATACTAAAAGCAGAGACGAAACGGAGCACTGTGCAGCCATGGGGTACAAAGGCTCCCTTTCGGGACAAATTTTTACCGGAAAGGAATCCTTGATACTATGAATACAGACATGAATACCAACGCCATCCTATGCACGAAAATCGCGGAACTCAGAAAATCCGCAGGCCTGACGCAGGACGCGCTGGCCGAAAAGCTCGGCGTCACCTTTCAGGCGGTCTCCAAATGGGAAAATGCTCTCTCCTGCCCTGATATTTCCCTGATCCCGCAAATCGCAGAGATCTTCGACGTTTCCATCGATGCGCTCTTCGGCTTGGAGCCGAAAGACTCGGAGTCGAAAGCAATCCAAAAAGAAAAGAACGACCGCCTGCTCGATTGGCCGGACGACGGCAAGCTGCGCGCCGTGCTTTTCATCGGAAACAGAATCACCGGCAAAAAAGAATATACCAATGAAAAATCAACCGTCACCCTTGAATATGACGGCGATGCGCTCGATATCATATCCGATTTTTCCGTCAGCTGCGGCGATGTCGAGGGTGATGTCACAACGGCAAGCGGCACCGTAACGATCTCCGGCGATGTCGACGGTGATATCACAACGGCAAGCGGCACCGTAATGGTCTCCGGCGATGTCGACGGTGATATCATAACGGCAAACGGTCCCGTCAACTGCGGTGATGTCGATGGCGATATTACGACACAAAACGGCAATATCGATTGTGGTGACATCAGCGGAGTCATAACCGTCAACGATACTTCGGGAACAGCAACCGTCCAGTGCGGCGATATCGAGGGAGACGTTTCCATCTCCGGCGGCGGTACCGTAACGGTCTCCGGCGACGTCGATGGCGATATCACAGCGGGTACTGTCATCCGGGAATAAACACAGGGAATCGTCAAGCTAAGTGCAACACACAAAAGGGTGCGGCTTTGCCGCACCCTTTTCTTATTTTCGGAAAATATCGTCGTCGTATAGGGGACATCTATTTGGAAATACCCTCATTTCCCTCTGTAAAAGCAATTTCAGCGAAAACCGCTTTTGCCCCTGCCGTACACCGATTATTTCCTTTCCGCGCCCGCGGAGCCGCGCTCCCAGCTCTGCAAGCATTTTTTCAGAAGGGCGGCCAAGCTTCGCTTTTCCTCCTCGGAAAGAATGCTCAGCAGCGCCTTATGATCTGAAGCCTGCTCTGCGCTGTGATGCAGAAAATGCCCGCATCGATGCAAAAGGACGATCACCTCGTCTTCGATTGTTTTTATCTCGCGATTTTCACGGCGTGCGCCGTCCTTTCCTTCGGGAATCAGACCGAAATGCGCTTTTCCTCTTCCGCATTTCAATTCATCGGACGGACAATGGTTCTCACAGCAGGGACATGCGGTTTGGGATTCAGTTCTGTTCATCATATACTTCTCCTTAAATATTTATTTATGATTCCAAATTCATCTTTGGATATCGTGCTATTTTTCTTCCCGCGACAGCCGCGGCTTCACGTGAAGATGTCTCAAAAAGCAGATCAATGCGACATCGATCTGCTTTTTGAGAAGATAATATGGCTTCAATCATTGGATAGGAAGGAAAATGGGCTGTTCATTTCAGGGGAGCAGTACACGCTCAAGGTCGGCAAGCATCGTGTCAAGCGCACTGATGCCGCCCTCGGCCGTATACCATGTATCGGGATGATCCATAACGATCAAATGACCGTTTTGAAGCGCCGTCGTGCCGGAGGTAAGACTGTTGGTCATAACTTCCACGACCGACGCATTGCTCGTCTCTCCCGAGGAGGTGATAAAGCCTCTGTTAAGTACGAACAGATAGTCGGGATTCAGCTTGGCAATGGTTTCAAAGGAAAAAGACTCGCCGTGCGTCGCGTCCGCGTTGCTTTCGTACAGATTCACAAAGCCCAGCTCGTCGCAGATGATGGAGCAGCGTCCGCCGGAGCCCAAGGCGCCGATGGATTTATCGCTCGTATACATCAAGACCATCGCGGTTTTCGCCGCTTCTCCCTCCGGCTGAGCCACAGCCTTCAATGCTTCGATCCTTGCATTGAAACCGGCTGTAAGCTCGGTAACTTTGGACTCGTCGATACCGAAGATGGCGGCGACGGTCTTGGCGTTTTTCAGCGTATCGCTGACGACCTGTCCGGCCGTGCAGCTGAGATAAACGACAGGCGCAATTTTTTGCAGCTCGTCATAATTTTTTGACTGTCTGCCGCCGATGAAGATGATATCCGGCTCGCTCTGTTGAAGCTTTTCCATATCGTATGTCTGCAAATTGCCGAGATCGACGATCGTTCCCGCGTCCATTTTTTCCGTATATTCGGAAAGATAGTCGATCGTGGTTCTCGCCGAGGAAACCACGCGGTCTCCTACACCGAAATTATCCATCATATCGAGCACGGCATAGTCAAGGATCGCGACGCGCTGCGGCTGATAAGGCACCTCGTTTTCAAATTCCTCTCCGTTTGCATTCAGAGAAGTGATCTTGACGGTTTGCTTTTCTCCACCCTCTTCATCATCCGAACAGGATGTAAGTACAAAGCACAGCATGGCCATCATGACCATAGCAAGAATAAAAGCGATAAATTTTTTCATGATTGATTCTCCTTTTAATAGTAGATTGATAACGGTTTTCCTTCGATTTCAATGATTTCAAAATCCACGCTGTAAATTTGAGAGAGATTTTCCTTCGTCATCACCTCCTTTACCGTGCCGTACTTCGCGATCTTTCCGTTTTTCATCGCGCAGATATAATCCGAATAAAAAGCGGCGTAATTCAGCTCGTGCAGAACAAGCACCACCGTTTTGCCAAGCTCGTCGCAAAGCGCTCTCACCGTCCGCATCAGATTTCTCGCATGATATATATCGAGATTGTTCGTCGGCTCGTCGAGCAGAACATAATCGGTGTCCTGCGCGATCACCATCGCGATATAAGCCCGCTGTCGCTGCCCGCCTGAAAGCTCGTCTATAAATCTGTTTTGTATCTCGTCAAGCTCCATATAGCGGATCGCTCTGTCTATGATCTCGATATCCAGCGGCGTGTGTCTCCCCGACGAATACGGGAAGCGGCCGAACGCCACAAGCTCGCGCACCGTCAGCTTCATCTGAATGTTGTTCGTCTGCGTGAGGATCGCAAGATGCTTTGCAAGCTCCTTGCTTTTCCACTTGGAGATATCCTCGCCCAAAAACTGGACGACGCCCGAATCCCTTGCGATCAGGCGGGATATGATCCCCATGACGGTGGATTTTCCCGCGCCGTTAGGACCGATAAGCGAGGTCACTTTTCCCTTGTGAAGCTCAAAATCGACGCTGTCGACGACGGGCTTCCCATCGTATTTTTTTACCAAATCCTTTACTACCATATCCGATACCTCCTGATTATGCTTTCTTCCGTCTCAGCAGCAGATAGAGGAAGTAAGCGCCGCCGAACAGCGTGATAAAAACGCTGACCGGAATGCTGTAGCTGAAAACATGCTCCACCAGCAGCTGCCCGCCGATCAAAACGATCATGCCGAACATGGTCGAAGCCAAGATAAGCTGTGTATGCTTGTAGGTGCACAGAAATTCTCTTGCCAAATTGGCTACGATCAAGCCCAAAAATGAGATGGGACCCACCATCGCGGTGGCGACAGAGATAAACAGCGTGACGCCGAGCAGAAGCCGCCGAACGCTCCTGTCGTAATCGACGCCCAAATTGGTAGCCTGCGCCTTGCCGAGCGTCATCACATCCAAAAGCGCGATATCCCGCCGCAAAACCGCGATGATGACGGCAAGCAGAACGACGGCGAAAATCATGATCTCGGAATTGATATTCTCAAAGCTTGCGACGAGCGTCGTAAGCAGCACCTCATACTCGTTGGGGTCCATAATCCGGATCAGCGTGCTCTGAATACTGGAAAAAAGCGAGGCGAGCACCGTGCCGATCAGCAATATGTAAAGAATGTTGTGCTGGGTCTTTTTGAACATATAGCTGTAAATGAACATCGCGACGACCGACATGACGACAAGATCGATCGCAAAGGAAACATTGCTGTTCGCCACAAGCACACTGCCTATCCCCACCACAAAAAATATCGCGGTATGCGTCAGCGTATAAAGGGCATTCATGCCCAAAAGACACGGGGTGACGATCCTGTTGCCGATAATGGTTTGAAAAACGATCGATGCCGCGCCGATGGCAAAGGCCGCAATCAGCATGGCGATCAGCTTGGGAACACGTATCTGCATGGAATATACGACAAATTTCATCTTATCGAAATTCAGTCCCCAAAGCAGGTATAAAACGATGCACGCAATCACCAGGACCGCGAGAACGATGAGCTTCACAGTGTTGGCGCGGACGGTTTTTCCGTCGGCACGCACTTTTTCCCTTCTTTTGATGCCGGCAGCTTTTTCCGCGGTCATGCCGCCCTCCTTGATGGCACTGTCATTCATGGATTACCGCCTTTCTCCTCCGCCTCTTTGCGCAGGGATTTCACAAGCTTCACCGACTTTTGTCCGTATTTCAGCCGATAAATGATCGTAAAGATGAATACGATGCTTCCCACAATGCCGACGATCAGCTCGATCGGCATTTCATAGGGCGTTATGATCACCCTTGCGATGATATCGCACACAAGTACGAACAGACCGCCGAAAAGCGCCGTATCGATCAGCGTCCCCCTTATTTTATCGCCCTTGAACATGGCGACGATATTGGGAACGATGAGCCCTATATACGAAATCTGCCCGACGATGACGACGATCGCAGCCGAGATCATGGCCGATATCGTAATCCCCAAAAACAGCACGACGTTGTAATTGACGCCGAGATTCTTGGAAAAATCCTTGCCCATTCCGACAATATTGAAGTAATTGGCGAATACAAAGGCGAGGATCACAAGCGGCACCACAAGATATACGATCTCATATCTGCCCTGTAAAACCATCGAGAAGTTGCCGGTAAGCCAGCCGGAAAGCTGCTGGGTCATATCGTATTTATAGGAGATAAAATTGGTCAGCCCCGTCAGCACATTGCCGAACATGATGCCCACAAGCGGCACCATGACCACATCCTTGAATTTGACACGCTGAATAAAAGCGACAAAAATCCATGTTCCGAGAATCGCAAAAACAAACGATACGACAGCCCGGCTCCACAGCGTAGACGCGGGAATAAAGACCATCGCGATCAGAACGCCGAGCTCGGCCGCGGAAATCGTCGCGCCCGTTGTGGGAGACACAAATTTATTCATACAAAGCTGCTGCATGATCAGTCCCGCCACGCTCATGCCGACGCCGGTACACAAAATCGCAAGAAGCCTTGGCAGACGCGATGCGAGAAAAACCCCGATCTGCTGTGCGTCTCCGCTGAAAAGTCCGGATATGCTGATATCGAATACGCCGATAAACAGAGAAGCAGCCGACAAAACAAGCAAGAGCACCGCCAAAATGATTGTCGACAGATGCTTTTTTATAAACATATTCCCTCCCAACTGAAAGCCGCATCCGCAAAATTCAACAAGCGGAAGCTCCAAAAGTTAGCTATCGCTAACCAATGGGCAAAAAAATAACGCGCGACGGAAAGAAACTGGACTTACATGTTCTTTCACATCGCGCGTTCCTGCGTATTATATCATACCCATCCGGCTTTGTCAATTCCTTTTTTCAATTTTTTATTTTGAATAAAAGCGATAGCTTCCCTCAAGCGTATATACCGAGTCCGCCGCAAGCTCAGTGCCTTGGATCATATACATATAGGCTTTGCTGTATGTCCTCGTAAAAATGCCCTGCGTCCCGGCATAATAACGGCGGTCGCCCAAATCGACGGCAGGATCGATGGACATTTCCAGCACATTGGCGTCCTTCTCGATCACAAGCGCGGTCGCGCTTTTGTTGCCGCAGTCCGTGGCTGTCGTAACGTCGAAGAGCGCGCGGTTCTCGCCTCCGATATAGTGCGCCGTCCCCTCCCAAAGATGCGAGGTCGCGCATTGCAGTCCGTACCAAGTGGAAACCGTCACGGCCTCCAGCGGAACCAGCTCCGTCCGGGATAGAAAGCGGACGCCGTCAAACAGCATTCTGTGACGCTCACACAGCACCTCGCGCCCCGTGCCGTCCTCTTTTTTTGTGTTGTAGGCCTGCACATAATTCGTCCAAAGCATCTCCATTCTGTCGCAATACCCCTCGATCACCGTGTCCGCGGCGCCGTCGGAAACCTGTCTGCCGTCGGCAAAGAATTTGAGCTCCGAGCAGCGTGCCGTGGGCGTGCCTCCGGTTCCGGTATTGGTGTATTCATGATTGCCGCCCGTAAAATGACCCGACGTGACGGCATCTCCGTCGATATTGGTCTTGGCCGCCATGACAAACGGCGCGAACCAGTCGCTCGGCGTCGTAATGCAGATCGTTCCGCCGCTGTAATCGGAGGAAACGAACTCCGTGCCGTTGTCGATCAGCGCAAACTGATAGAAATCAAAAAGATTGTTGCCGCCTTTCTTTTTTAACCGCACTCTCATATCCTGCGACGCCGAATATTTATAAATGATGTCCAGCACATCGCCGTCAATGTGATAATACACCGGCTTTGCCAGCCTGTCCACACGCGAATTCAGAAACTCGATCTGCGTGTCGAGGAAATAATCATAATAACGCTCATAGGAGGCAGGCGCGCTCTCTCCTTTCACCAGCATGCAGGTTCGGTTGACCTCAAAAAGCGTCATGCCCTTATACATCGCATAGTTGAAGCGAAGAAAACGGGCAGTCGCAGGCGTAGTAAAAGCATTCGCCGTCGTACCGCTGAGGTAAGCGCCGTCCGCATCGTAGAAAAATATACCGTAGGCGGCATCGCCCCACGGCTTGGCATAGCCGTTTACCGCCGGTATCAGTCCGAGCCAATAGGCGGTCGACGGCTCCACCGCGATCATCGCCGTACAGTTGTAGGAAAGATCGAACTGCGTCGTCTCATACGGCGCGCCGTTCATGAAGTAATGCGGACTTATCGTGTCGTCCGTCTGCGCCGCCGGGTCGTAGAGATTTTCCGACGTCTTATGCAGGATATGCCCGAACGAGGTTTTCTCCGGCGTGACGGCGCCGTCCGCAAGCGCCGCACCGCTTCTCGCGCCCTCGTCCGCAAGCTCGTATTCGGTGCTCGTTTTGTTATCGTAAATTTTGGATATTTTCATAATTCCCCCCTTAATTGATGTAAAGCGTTTCGTCTGCAACCGTCACCGGCGTTCCGCCGGACGTCCCTCCCTCGATTTTTTCCTCCAAAGCGTCCGTCTTTGCAATCGCCTGCGAAATCATGCCGCTCAACGTCTCGTATACCGTAGCGGACGGCGCCTCCGGCGCCGTCCCCTCGGCATATCCCGACCGGGCGACGACAAGCGGCGCGCTGTCCGCCGTGATGAGATCCCCGCCGAAAACGGAGATATTCCAGCATCCCTCGGACAGCACGGGCATCGCCGCCGCGGCGATCGCATCGTTCTCCAAAACGACGTGATACGCCGTATCTCCATTCTGAAAGACGGCTGTTTTGACAATTCCCTCCCATTCCGGCGTAAAGGTAAATTCACAGCCGAGGAAATTGCGGCTTCCGGCGACGACATACGCATGGTCCGTCCTCGTGATATGCTGTCTGTTCACATGAAATTTGATGTTCATAAAGCCTCCTTTGCCGCGGAAATAAAATCGAGCATATGCAATCGCACGTTCGATCATTTCCGCCGCTTATTCATTTAATTGTTTGAAACATATGTTTCTGATTTATTATAGACTTTTGACAAAGTGAAATACAATGAAAAAAAGTGAAACACTTCATCCCGAAGTATATATTTTTTCAAAATCGAGCAGCGCCATATCATGTATGTAATGGGCGTTGCGCTCGCTCATACCGCCGCAGCTATCCGCGATTCTCGCCCAAGTATCGCACAGGATATATCTTCTGCGGAGAACGGCGCGTGCTACCGGATCCTCCATTTTATCGATCATCCTTGTCGCATCCAGCTTTTTCTTCGTCAAAGACTGAATCAGAAGCTCCAGTTCCTGTTCTCTCGCCGATATGTCCTCCGAATCGGAGTTCTCCGCCAAGCCATCGGCACGCCAATACGCCAGCTCCGCTGTTTTCTCTCCGATCTCGGTGGCGTATTTCAGCAAATCCTCGAGAAACCGTTTCCCTTTCAACTGCTCCTTGTTCATCTTGATTCTCCTTCCTTTTACCCATGATTCCATTGGTTCTTTGGTTTTTTGTTTAGAACATCTGTTTACAAATTTTAACATGTCAAAACTGTTTTGTCAATACATAAACGGAAAATTATTACATTTTTCCCATTCCGTTTTTCAGATAAACAAAAAACAGGATAAACAAAAAACGCCGCGCATAGCGCGGCGTTTTTGTTTATCTTATCGGATGCCGTCCGTCATGCGGCAGCTTCCTTTTTGGATACAAAATACACGGCAAAGAATCCGGCAAGCACCGTAAGGATACAAACCGGGATATTCCAACCCGTCGGCACACCCGGGAACAGCTCCGGCAAGGAGCCGAGAATAAATCCGAAAATAAGAAGATAAGTTCCCATCGGATGACGCTTCATCGCCTTTTCCAAAATGCTGGTAGTCAGAAAAATACCGGCCACCGTTCCAAGCACAAGCGGGATAAAGGATAAAAGCTTTACAATATCGAAGCTGCTGACCGCCGTGGTGATCGGTTCATAAAGGCCGAGCACAAGCAGGATCTGCGAAACGCTGATCCCCGGCAGAACCAGCGCCACCGCGACGACAAGGCCGCCCGCAAGCTGAATAAGGATCCCAAGCAGCACGGAAAGAAAGCCTTCTCCGCCGATTTCAAATATCCCGTTCGGAATCATGGCGATGAGCAGCGCCGCCGCGATTCCGATGATGGGATAAAGAAAAACGGAAACCGAAACGCGCTTCACGCCGGCGGAACGAAAGATCAGCGGCGCGCCTCCGGCAACGGCGCCAAGGAAAAAGTAGCGCGTCGGCACTGCGCACAGTTCATTTTCCAGCAGAAAGGTGATGAGCTTTGCAAACAGGAAAAGTCCCACAACGGCGCCTAACAGAAATTTGATAAGAAACAGAAGGCTTTCGCGGCGCCGCTGTTTATCCTTGAAGATTCCGTTTACGGAAGCGATCAGTCTGTCATAAAGACCGAGAATCATCGCCATCGATCCGCCGGAAACGCCGGGCACCGTCATAGTGCCGCCGATCCACGCGCCTCCGGCGATCGTATATAAGGTGTCTTTTTTCATAAATTCATTCCTTTGATTCATGTAATTATCATGATTCTATTATAATGATAAGTTTTCAAAAAAATTACGAATTTTGCGGAAAAACAAAAGCTTCCTCGTCAATTTTTCAGAGCAGAGGAAGCTTTGAGAGTCATTCACGTGTGCAAAGAGAAACCGCGCAGCCGGCGATAAAGACGGCGGCGGACACAAAAAGCAGAGGCAGCGCCCACGCCGTCAGGTCGTGTACATAGGACGCGCTCATCACATAGTTGATCGATTCCTCGGTCGCAGCCTGAGAATCGGCAATCCGCAGAGACTCCAAATGAGACGCGACCTTGGAAAGATACGGCATCAGCACACCGAAGAATATCATCCCATATACCGGAAGAGCGCCTGTTTTCGCACCGGCCTTCATCCGAGAAATGAGAATCAGGGAAAAAGCCAGCATCAGCACAAGGCAAACCGCAGCAAAAATCACATCGTCATAGGGAAAATAAAACGTAGTCTGCACACCAAGCGGCGCGTTTTGCACAGAGGATTTCAGCCATTTCTGAAAGCATGTCATCAGCGCCAAAATAAGAAGATATACGCCGTTTACAATCAGAGCCGCAGTCAGCAGCTTAACCGAAGCTTTTTTCTTATTCATCGTTAAAACTCCATTTTGTTTTCGATATAGGAGACAAGCTCCTCGGTGCGGATTCTCTCCTGCTCCATCGTGTCGCGGTCGCGGACTGTCACACAGCCGTCGTTTTCGGAGTCGAAATCATAGGTGATGCAGAACGGCGTGCCGATCTCGTCCTCGCGGCGATAGCGCTTGCCGATGGAGCCGGACTCATCGAAATCCACCGTGAAATGCTTGGAAAGCGTATCGTGAATCGCCCATGCCTTTTCACTGAGCTTCTTGGAAAGCGGAAGCACCGCCGCCTTGACCGGCGCCAGCGCCGGATGCAGATGCAGCACGGTGCGCACATCGCCTTCCCCGATCGTTTCCTCGTCATAAGCGTCCACAAGGAACGCAAGCGCGACGCGGTCTGCGCCGAGAGACGGCTCGATGACATACGGAATGTATTTCTCGCCTGTCACATCGTCGAAATATTCCATCGATTCGCCGCTGTGATTCTGATGCTGCGTCAGGTCGTAATCCGTGCGGTCGGCGATGCCCCAAAGCTCGCCCCAGCCGAACGGGAACAGATACTCAAAGTCCGTCGTTGCCTTGGAATAGAAGCAAAGCTCCTCGGGACTGTGATCGCGGAGTCTCAAACAGTCGCGGTTCATGCCGAGCGAATAAAGAAACTCGGCGCAATAGTTTTTCCAGTATGCGAACCAGTCGAGATCGGTACCGGGACGGCAGAAAAATTCAAGCTCCATCTGCTCAAACTCGCGGATGCGGAAGATAAAGTTGCCGGGCGTGATCTCATTGCGGAACGATTTGCCGATCTGCGCGATGCCGAACGGCATCTTGCGTCTGGTCGTCCTCGCCACATTCTTGAAGTTCACGAAAATGCCCTGCGCCGTTTCGGGACGCAGATACAGCTCGCTTGTGGAATCCTCCGTCACGCCCTGAAACGTCTTGAACATCAGATTGAACTGGCGGATATCCGTAAAATCATGGCTGCCGCAGTTCGGACAGGCGATCTCATGCTCCTTGATATAGGAGGTGAGCTGTTCATTCGTCCAGCCGCCGGGATTGTCGGAAAGCCCATGCTCCGCGGCATAATCCTCGATGAGTTTGTCGGCGCGGTGGCGCGTCTTGCACGCCTTGCAGTCCATGAGCGGGTCGGCAAAGCCTTTGAGATGACCGGAGGCCACCCATGTCTCCTTGTTCATCAGAATCGCGCAGTCGAGCCCGACGTTATACTTGGACTCCTGAACGAACTTTTTCCACCATGCTTTTTTGATATTGTTTTTATATTCCACGCCGAGCGGACCGTAATCCCAGCTGTTAGCAAGGCCGCCGTATATTTCCGAGCCCGGATAGACAAAGCCGCGGTTCTTGCAGAGCGCGACGATTTTTTCCATGGTCTTTTTTGAATTGTCCATATGCTGTTCCTCTTTATCTTACGAATTTTTTCTGTTCCGATCCATATATCCCTGCAAGATCAGCTCCGCCGCAAGCGAATCGACGACCTCACGGCGGTTTTTCGCCCGCACGCCGCTTTCTGCAAGGATTTTATGCGCGGACATGGTGGTCAGCCGTTCGTCATAAAAATCGATCGGGATATCCGAAAGCTCGGAAATGAGCCGCGCAAGCTCCGTGACCTTCTCCACTTTTTCCCCGCAGGTGCCGTTCATATTGACCGGCTTGCCGATGACGATCCGCTCCGTTCCCTCTTTTTCTGCGACCCGGACGATTTCCGCCGCGGTTTTCTCCATATGATAGCTCTTGATATTCCCTATACCGACGGCGTAAAGCCCGAGCGCGTCGGAGCGCGCAAGTCCCGTGCGCGCCTCGCCGTAATCGACGCCGAGCAGCTTTATCACCTTATCCATCGCGCGCTTTATCCTTTATAGAGGTCGATGCCGTTTTCCACGGCATAGGCCTCAAGCTCCGCCTTGGCCGGAATCTTTTCCAAATTGCCGAATTTCGAGCGCGTCATAAGGCTCACGATCAGCGCAAACCGGCAGGCGCGGACGATGTTTTTGCTCTCCAAATATTCCGCGGCGAGCGCTCCCGTAAACGTAGGATTCATCTTTTTTCCCGCGCTTCTGTCCACCGATTTCAGCTGGACGGGCGCCGTCACCGTCTCATAATACTTGCCGTCATAGATGAAAGCGGTATCGTCTCCCTGCTGCACGACATAATATTTCGATTTGATCTTTTGGGAAAGCGCGACGAGCGAACGCAGCGCCTTATCCGTCGTATTCGGGAAAAAGCCCGTCAGCGAATAAAGCATATCGTCGGAAATCACAAGGATCTTGAGATTTTTTATCTTTTCGAGCGGAAATTTCGCGGTAAACGGCGTATACCGCATGACAAGATCGATCTCGCGCTCCTCCGCCCTCTGCACCGCGTAATAAGCAAGGCTCTCCTCATAGCGGTAGGGCGCCACACGCGGCATTTCCGGCATGTCGGACAGCTCCGCGCCCTCTTTTTTCTCAGCTTTATTACCGGAGTCCGACTTATCTTCCTTTTCAGAGGATGGCTTTTCATCGTTCTCGATCGGAGCACTCATCTCCATCATCGCGACGTGTTCCTGCGTCCCCAGCTCCTCCGGCGGGACGAGAAACATATCCGGCATCGTGATGAAAGCGTCGTCGATCTCCTCTTTTGTAAAACGTGCCGATGCGCCCTTCGAGAGATACGTCTCATGGGTCTCAAAATCGCTGAAAAGCGTGACGCTCATGCCGGTCTGCGCGGACTTGTCCTTTTTCATCAGGTCATTGCGGATGCCGCAGCCCTTATAATATTCATAGAGGCGCTTTCCGTTGGTATCGTCGCCGAATTTGGTGCCGAAAACGCATTCCCCGCCGAGCTTCGCCACGGTGATCGCCGTGATGGCGGCCTCTCCAAAGGGGTGAAAACGGTATTCGCTTCCGGCGGTCGTTTCGTTATCCCTTGTTCTGGGATCAATCTTCATCTGCAAATTCATGTAGCTTCCGCCTATAATCAGAATCTTTCGTTTCATGGCAACACGCCCCTTGTTACAAATTTATCATGGTTTCATTATACAACAAAAAAACGGATTTGTAAATAAGAAATACGGATTTGTCTCACCGACGCCGAAATTCCGAAATTTCGGACGTTTTTTCCCTGAAAAAAGGCAACCGAGGCCGAAACCGACGCCGTGCGCATCATAAAAATCTGATCTGTCGATATCCCCTTGACATGAGATAGTCGCGGATGTTGACGCGCAGCAGCTCCCCATCCTTTTTTGAGATATTCGCGCGGCGGGGATATTCCCAGTTATCCTGCATGAGCACCTCAATGACGCCCTCACCGGACTCCTGATCCTCTCCGTCCGTTTCGACAAAAAAGGAAACACCATGCTCGCCGAGCCTGCAATAGAGCACATCATCCTGTAACAGAACTTCCCCATCTTTCAGCTTCCGATAGATGGCTTTGTCCCTGCGGCGTCCCTCCTTCATTTCCTCACGGAAGGCGCGGATATAGTCCCACAAGCTCATTTCCACCGAAAGCTCTCCGTTCGGAAAAGGCTCGGGCGGGCAGTTATCGTTGCCGCGCTTCGGCAGCCTCCCGCCGAATACCGTCCGTCTCAAAAGAGCAAGCGCCATATTTTTTACGGGTTTTCCCGTCATTCCGGCAAGATAAGGCTCGCCCATGCCGTCAAAATAACAGCGCCCGACGGAAAAATCCGCGACGCAGGCGAGGTGACAGCTCTCATGATAGGTATGCTGCCTGCGCAAAATCGCAGGAATCTCCTCTGCTACCCGATCCGCCAATATGATGACAACCCCTGCCGCCGCGACGGGCGCTTTTCTTTGCCGTTTGTCAAAAGGCTTTCTTCCCCGCGGCGGCGGATCCGACGCAGAAGCTTCCGCTCCGCGCTTTGACGGTCGAGTCCATCCCGGTCAAATTCCATCCACAATCGGTCTTTTTTCCATAATCGAATCGTAGACAGTGTGATATCCGTGGTGATGAAAAAAGGAAAATTCCGAATCAAATAGAAAACAGAAAAGATTCCCAAAAGAATCCAAATTACGACGAAAATACCATCATAACCGCCGGAAAAAAGAGGGCCGAAAAACGGGAAAACAAACAACATCAGCGCCGGCGAATAGATGAGAAAGGCACAAAGCCAAGTATGTTTCAGCTTCGGGAATTTCATCGCGGCAGCCTCTTATTTCACTTTCCCGTGCTGCCGAATCCGCCCGCGCCGCGTTCGGTATCGTCGAGCGCGTCCGCAGGCTCAAACTCTACGGCGAGATACGGCATGACGACAAGCTGCGCGATCCGCTCCCCGGGCACGACCGTGCGCGGCACGGAGGAATCGTTGTGCAGCACCACCATATATTCGCCGCGGTAATCGGAATCCGCCACGCCGACACAGTTGGCGGGACGCAGTCCCTCCTTCGCCGCAAGACCGCTGCGGGCGAAGATCGCGCCGAAATATCCGTCCGGCACGGCGATGGCAAGTCCCGTCCCGATCTTTGCGGAGCCGCCGGGCGCGATGACAACGTCGCCGTCAAGACAGGCGTAAAGATCATAACCCGCCGCCGCCGCAGAGCCGCGCGTCGGAAACACGGCGTTTTCCCTTAATTTTTTGACCGGAAGCTTCATATGAAAATCTCCTCTCTATGCTTTTATGCGGCCAAGGCCGAATCGAAATCCGCAAAATCGCTTGAACCGGTTTGCCTTTCAGTTCCTGCTGAATTCCGAGAGCACAAGCCCCGGATTTTTTTCGAGCGCCCAGCGGATGTTCCATTCGCTCGTGAAAATGAGCAGGTTTTTCCCGCGGAAATCCTGCACCCACTTGGTATCGGAGGTGATATTGAGAGAGGCGGGAGAAAGTCCCTCGTTTTCGATCCAGCGGATATGCTGATAGGAAAGATTGGAACGGCGCACGTCTACGCCGTATTCGTTTTTCAGCCGGTATTCGAGCACCTCGAATTGCAGAACGCCGACCACACCGACGATGACACGCTCCATGCCGCCGCCCGGCTCAAAGAAAATCTGGATCGCGCCCTCTTGGGCGATCTGATTCATGCCCTTGACGAACTGCTTGCGCTTCATCGTGTCCACCTGCTCGACCGTCGCGAAATGCTCCGGCGCGAACGTTGGGATCCCCTCGTAGGCGATCTTCATTTTTGGCGCGCATACCGTGTCCCCGATCGAAAAGATGCCCGGATCGAACACGCCGATGATGTCGCCGGCATAAGCCTCGTCCACGATCTCGCGCTCCTGCGCCATGAGCTGCTGCGGCTGGGAAAGCTTGATGTTCTTTCCCTCCTGCACGTGATAATATTCCGCGCCGCGCTCGAATTTGCCCGAACAGATGCGCATAAAGGCGAGCCTGTCGCGGTGCGCCTTGTTCATGTTCGCCTGAATTTTGAATACAAACGCCGAAAAGGAGCCGCATAACGGATCGACGACCGAGTCGCCGGCACGCCGCGGCAAAGGCGGTGTCGTCATTCTGAGAAAGCTTTCAAGGAAAGGCTCCACGCCGAAATTCGTCAGCGCCGAACCGAAAAACACGGGACTGAGCTTCCCCGCCCGCACCTTTTCGAGATCAAAATCGAAGCTTGCCGCGTCAAGCAGCTCCACCTGCTCGCAAAGCTCGCGCCGGCGCTCCTCTCCGATGATGTCGTCGAGCTTCGCCGTATCGGTGATGTCACACTCGATCGATTCGAGCTTCGTCTGACCGCGGTTCTTCGCATTGAACACGAGAATCCGGCGCCTTTCCCGGTCGAAAACGCCGCGGAACGACTGCCCGCAGCCGATCGGCCAGTTCATCGGATAGGTCCCGATGCCGAATTCCTTTTCCAGCTCGTCGACAAGGTCGAACGGATCGCGCGCCTCGCGGTCGAGCTTGTTGATAAACGTGAAAATCGGAATGCCGCGCATCGCACAGACCTTGAAAAGCTTGCGCGTCTGCGGCTCGATGCCCTTTGCCGCATCGATAACCATGACGGCGCTGTCAGCCGCCATCAGCGTGCGGTAGGTGTCCTCCGAGAAATCCTGATGTCCCGGCGTGTCGAGGATGTTGATGCAGTAGCCCTCATACTGAAACTGCATGACGGAGGAGGTGATCGAAATTCCTCTCTGCTTTTCAAGCTCCATCCAGTCGGAAACGGCGTGTCTGTCCGCAGCCTTGCCCTTGACGGCGCCCGCCTGCAAAATCGCGCCGCCGTAAAGGAGCAGCTTCTCCGTCAGCGTCGTCTTGCCGGCGTCCGGGTGCGAGATGATCGCAAAGGTGCGGCGTCTCTCGATCTCTTTTTCAAAATTTTCCAAGTGCTCTCTTCCCCTTTATAATCGGTTTTATCCAAGATCTTCTTTCAAATATCGCAGGAAATCCGCCGGCGTCCGGCAGATGACGTCCGCTCCCGCAGCGACCGTCGCCTCCGCGTCGGTCGAGGGCGCCCACAGCGCCGAAGCGGTCAAAAGCCCCGCCTCGCGGGAATAGGTCACGTCGCTCGGCGCGTCGCCGATATAGATCGCCTCGTCGGGACGGATGCCGAACTTGTCGATGACAAGGCTTATCGCCTCTTTTTTGCGCGAGCCGACGGGCGAGCCGTATTCTACGGCGTCGAAGGCCGCCTCCATACCGAACTGGCGGAGCGTCACATCGCAGCTCGTCTTGTTTTTTCCTGTGACAAGCGCAGTTCTCACATTTTTCTCCGCCAAAAAATCAAATATTTCACGGATCCCGTCGAACGGTGCGGCACACATCTCCGGCAGATAGCGTTCATACAGCACATCATAGGAGGCAGCCGCCCTATCATATCGGTCTCCAAGCATATTCACGATGATGCCCTTTTCGTTCGGACCGAGCGCCTCCATAAAATCCTCGTCGGAGACCGCATGTCCGACGATCGGCTCCACCGCCTCGTGAAGCGCGCGGATCATCAGCGGAAACGAATCGCAGAGCGTCCCGTCCATATCAAAAATCACTGCTTTCAGCATATCATAAAATTCCTTCCCGATACATTATACCGTCTTTTTGAAATAAAGATAAGTCTCGTCCTCACTTACCTTCCGCATCACGGCGGAAAGCATCTTTTTCGACGGCAGATTTTCACGGTAGCATTTGCCGCGCACCTCATACATGCCGATCCCGTACAGCGCATAATCGCACGCCGCGGCATAGGCCTCCGTCGCATAGCCGTGTCCCTCATACTCCGGCAGGAGCCGGATGCCGAGCTCCGCGCCGCCGCGAAAATCGAAATTGTACAGAATCAGCTCCCCGATGAACGTCCCCGCAAGCCGAACGGCAAAATTCATCGCCGTGCTGCTGCCGAAATCCTTTTTTTGGTCGAGATAAAAATAGTCCTCATCGGGATTTTCGCAGTCACGCCTGTAATCATAGCCCCAGTAGCGGTTCCGCTTGTCATCGAGACACAGCCGGTTATAAACGGGGATATCCTCCTCCGTGATGGCGTCGAGCGTCAGGCGTTCCGTCTCGATCACCGGGATCTTTTCCACATGATAAAGCTCGTTTTTCACCTTCACATAATATTTTTCAAGAATTTCGATCGGCTGATACTGCATTTTGGAGGTGCGAAGCCCGTGATCGCCGGAATCGTCCTCGCGGTTGATGTATTTCACATCGCCCGCAAACCTGCGCGCAAACTCCTGCACCATCGCGGGATAAATCCCCTCGTATTCCGGCAGGGCCTTTTCAATATGGTCGACAAGCGTCTCTCCGCACTTCTCGGCAAGACAGAAGGAAATGAGCGCCCCGTCCTTTATAAATCCGCCGCACCGGAACATCGGGGAGCCGACATACCGCAGCATCTGCCACGCGCGCTCCAATTCGTTTTTCGCGCCGTGCGAGGTTTTGTGAAATTCCTCCGTGAACCGCTCGCGGAACGCATGGATGAGCGCCGCATCCGCCCCGGTAAGCTCACGGAAGACCGCGTCGGGATAGCTCGCGTGAAATTTTCTCACATGATTGCGCTGGCCGGCATAGCGTTTTCCCGCAAAATTCACAAAATCGGAGGCCGTATACAGATAATCGTTGAAGTTGCGGAACGTCCTTGTTTCAACGGTCGGATAGCGTTCCAGTATCTCATGGACATATTCGCGCGGCACCGCGGAAAACTCAAACGGCAGAAAATTCTCCGCGCAGAACGCCGCCATATCCGCAAATGCGCCGTCAAGGCTCGCGTTTTCCTCCACCGGAAACGGGAAATCGAACGCATACCGTCCGCGCACTTTGCCGCGCACGACAAAGCAGCCGTGGGATATCGTATATTCCGAACCCAGCATATAGCTCCACATCAGCTTGAGTCCGAGCGAATAATCGCTGAGCTTATAGGGACAGAGGGCGTAATAGCTCCTGACGGTCTCTGCGCTTTTTTCATTGATCGGTGTAAATGTAAGCATAATCTTTTCCTACGAATCTATTGAAAACATTCTTATTTAGTATATCACCATTCTTTTGCTTTTTCAACCATATTTTTCAAGAAAACCTCCATTCTTTCCTCCGAAACCAAAAAATTGAAGAAAGAAAAAGCCGGCAGCGAAACTCCCGTAACAAAAAAAAGATATCAGCGCCAAAGCAAAACCGGCCTCGCTCATAAAACGAAGCCGGTCATGATTCCATTTTTTCCTTCTGCCGTCTCATGGATTCGCTGTGATATCCGTATCGAGGCGTTTCGGCGGATTCTTTTTACTGCTTTTCTTCGTCCCGCACGATTTTTCTGCCCATCAGCACTCCCATGACGGACGCCATCATAAGACCTCTCGTCCAGCCGCTGGAATCCCCGAGGCAGTGAAGCCCCGAAACGCTCGTTTCCAGCTCCTCGTTCATCTTGACGCGGTTGCTGTAAAATTTCAGCTCTGGCGAATAAAGCAGCGTTTCCGTCGAGGCAAAGCCCGGCACGACATGATCCATCGCCTGAATGAAATTGATGATGTTCATCATCGCGCGGTACGGCATCGCGGCCGTGATGTCGCCCGCCACCGCGTCCGGAAGCGTCGGGCGCAGGTTGGATTGGGAAAGCTCCTTCTGCCACGTGCGCTTGCCGTCGAGAATGTCGCCGAAGCGCTGGACGAGGATATGTCCCGCACCGAGCATATTGGTCAGCTCCCCGACCTTCTGCGCGTATTTGATCGGCTGATTGAACGGCACATTGAAGTTGTGCGAGCAAAGAATCGCAAGATTCGTGTTGTTGGATTTCAGCTCTTTATAGGAATGTCCGTTGACGACGGCGAGATCGTTGTCATAATTCTCCTGACTGACAAAGCCGCCGGGATTCTGGCAGAAGGTGCGCACCTTGTTTTTGAACGGCTTCGGATATCCGATCAGCTTCGATTCATACAGCACCGCATTGATCTCTTCCATGATCTCGTTGCGCACCTCGACGCGCACGCCGATATCGACCGTGCCCGGCACGTGATCAATATTGTGATCCGTGCAGGTCTTTTCGAGCCATTCCGCGCCGCGGCGTCCCGTCGCCACAATGGTTCGCGACGAAAAGATTTCAAGAGATTCTTTTCCGTTTGTGATCTGCACGCCGAGACATTTGCCGTCCTCGATAATGATATCCGTGCACTCATAGCCGAAAAGGATATCGACGCCATGGCTCAAAAGATACTGCTCGATGGAATAATAGAGCTCCTGCGCCTTTTCTGTTCCGAGATGGCGGATAGGACAGTCCACAAGCTTGAGTCCCGCCTGGATCGCGCGCTTGCGGATGTCTTTTTTCGCCTCATTGTCGGAGACGCCCTCCACATGCTCGTCCGCGCCGAATTCAAGATAGATTTTATCCGTATAATCGATCGTGCTTTGCACGACGTCCTCTCCGACAAGAGTCGGCAGGTCGCCGCCGACCTCATAGCTGAGCGACAGCTTGCCGTCCGAAAACGCGCCCGCGCCGGAAAAGCCCGTCGTGATATGGCAATACGGCTTGCAGCTCACGCACCGCTTGGTTTTTTCCTTCGGACAGTGACGATTCTCAATCGCGTTCCCCTTCTCGACGATCGTGATTTTCTGCCGGCTTCCTCCCCTGATCATTTCAATCGCGGTAAAAATCCCCGCGGGGCCTGCGCCGATGATGACAACATCCGTTTTCATGTTTCCCTCCCGTATCCGTTTTCGCTCGCATCGACGCTGTCCGCGTCTTTGCCCGTATGTTTCCAATAGTCCTCAAAGCCGTCGTAATTTCTGCCGCCCATCCGGCAGTAAAATTCCCTTTTTTCCATCCGATAAAGGTTTTCGCTCATGTAGATCTGCGCCTCGGCCTCCGGCGCGATGCTGGAATACACCGCGGCGCCCTGCGGCGCGTCTGCAAACACATTGCGAAAAATCCGCAGCTCACCATCCTGCGTCGCTTTCTCGATCCGCCAAATAAAAATATGGTGTCCCATCGGCTCCGGATAAATCTCGGAATTACGCGGGACTGTCGCGCCAAGCGAAGAAAACCCGCAGCCCGCATTTTCGCAGAGATTCAGGGAAAACTCCGTATCGACCGGCAGCCGGTCGCGGCATTCGTATGCCGCCATTCCGTAGCGGGAAAACAGATTGCGCGAAATCCGCACATGCCGTGCCGGCAGGCAGTCCACGCCGCCCTGATGCGTCACACAGGAATCGTAAATCTCATCAAAAATACAATTTTCGACGCTTGTGTCCTCGCAGATATTCCAAAATTCCACGGCGTTTCCGAAGCGGATCTGCCGCTCCGCGCTCCACACGCAGCCGCCGATAAAACGAAACCGGCAGCCGAAAAGCTCCGTCCGGATTCCCTTGCCGGATACGCCGTGAACGCCGCTCATCTCAAATGAAAGATTCTCGATGCGGATATCGTGTCTCGCGTCCGCGAGATTGCGACCGCCGAACACAGCGCATTCGATCCGCCCATAGGCGTCCGCGGGATTTTTCTCCGACCACAGATAAAGTCCGCCCGTGCAAGGCAGCTTTTTAGAGGAAAATCCATAGCATTCGTCGAAGAAATCCCCCTGCCCCGAAAGCTCGCCGGGGCTCCATCGAAGCGTCCCGCAGGAGATGCCTCCGTCAAAAATAAAATTGCACGCTTCCGTCTCGGGACGGTTGACACAGCGCCAAATGTTCGGGCTTGCCATCTCCCAATTCCCGGCTCCGCCGAGATCGACGGAGCCGAGAAAGCGCGGCGCTTCTCCCTCGCCGTATGCCCCATAGACGACGGGATTTCCCTTTTCGCCGGACACCGTTTCCAGCCGCTCGCGCATCACCGTGCCGCGCCGGAACAGTACTTTGTCCCCCGGTCGGAGCTCCAGATCGCGGTAATCCGGCCGCGGGAAATCGGGGGAGAGGCCGTCTCCCCTTCCGTTTTCCCGATCGATGTAATAAATCATACGCCCATTCCTTTCCTGTGACGGCAACCGAAAAGCTCACGTGCCGATCATTCGGCATGCAGGGATCTTACGCGCTATTGTTTTTTCTCCGTGTAATAACGATAATACTGCGGAACGCCGTTCCACGATTTTCCGTCCCATTCAAAAAACAGCTCGGAAACGCCGCCGTCCAAAAACAGCGGCAGATAGAGGTCGAAATTCGGGGAAAGCCTCCTCGACGCGCGAAGCGCGTCCGCGCTCATCCAAAAGACGCTGCCCTCGGACGTGCCGCCCGAAACCGTTCCGGTAAAATCGCATGTCCGGTAAAGGAGCTCGATATACCGCCTGTTCCCGTTTTTCTCCGCCCAGTGGACGGCGCCGCACGGAATAAGATTGCAGACAGAAAGCCCCGTCTCCTCAAAGACCTCGCGTGCGGCGGAGGCGGCAAAGCTCTCGCCCGGCTCGACATGGCCGCCGGGGAACGTCAGCCCCGGCCAGTCGCTCTTGATCCTGTCGAGCACAAGGACGCGTCCCTCCCCGTCGCACACCATCGTCATGTTGTAAAAGCTCGCGGGGGATTCCATCAGCTCTTTCTCGCGCGGATTTCCTGCGCTACCGTTCCGGCGAACTCGTCGAGCTTCATATTGCCCATCACCTTTCCGTCGCGCGTGCGCACGGAAACGGTTCCCGCTTCGATCTCCTTATCGCCGAGCACAAGCATATACGGGATTTTTTCCAGCTGCGCCGCGCGGATCTTATAATTCGCGCTCTCGCTGCGGTCGTCGAGCTCCGCACGGATCTTCTGTTCTTTCAGGGCGGACGTGACCTTTTCCGCGTATTCGTTCGCGCGGTCGGTGATCGTGATGACCTTCACCTGCACCGGAGAAAGCCATGTCGGGAACCTGCCGGCGTAATGCTCGGTCAGAATGCCGATGAAGCGCTCGATCGAGCCGAATACGACGCGGTGTATCATGATCGGCCGGCGTTTCTGCCCGTCCGCCGCCATATATTCCGCCTCAAAGCGCATCGGAAGCTGGAAGTCGAGCTGAATGGTGCCGCACTGCCATGTGCGGCCAAGCGAATCCTCGAGATGGAAGTCGATCTTCGGTCCGTAGAACGCGCCGTCGCCTTCGTTGATCACATAGGGAAGCTTCATCTCGTCCAATGCGCTGCGAAGTCCGCTTGTGGCCATTTCCCAATCCTCGAGCGAGCCGAGATGATCCTCCGGCATGGTCGAGAGCTCTACATGATATTTGAAGCCGAACAGCCCATACACCTCGTCGATGAGACGCACGACGCCTTTGATCTGCTCCGGGATCTGTTCCTCCGTCATAAAGATGTGCGCATCATCCTGCGTGAAGCAGCGCACGCGCATAAGACCGTGCAAAGCGCCGGATTTCTCATGTCTGTGGACAAGGCCGAGCTCGCCCACCTTCATCGGAAGATCGCGGTAGGAGCGCGGCTCCATCTTATAGACGAGCATGCCGCCCGGACAGTTCATAGGCTTGATACAGAAAGTCTCCTCGTCGATGGTCGTCGTATAGATGTTGTCCTTGTAATGATCCCAGTGACCGGAGGTCTCCCAAAGCGAGCGGCTCAGCATCATCGGCGTGCTGATCTCCATATATCCCTCGCGGGTATGGATTTCCCGCCAGTAATCGATGAGCGTATTCTTGAGGATCATGCCCTTCGGCAGGAAAAACGGAAAGCCGGGACCCTCGTCCATGATGGTAAAAAGTCCGAGCTCGCGGCCGAGCTTGCGGTGATCGCGCTTTTTCGCCTCCTCGATGCGTTCGAGATACTGTTCGAGGTCCTCTTTTTTGGAAAACGCCGTACCGTAAATGCGCACCAGCATCTTGTTCTTTTCATTGCCGCGCCAGTACGCACCGGCGACGGAGGTGAGCTTCACCGCCTTGACCGCGGAGGTATACGTGACGTGAGGGCCTGCGCAGAGATCGGTAAACTCCCCCTGACGGAAGAAGCTCAGCTCCGCGTCCTCCGGCAGGTCGCGGATCAGTTCAACCTTGTACGGCTCTCCCTTTTCCTCCATAAAGGCGATCGCCTCCTCGCGCGGAAGCGTATAGCGTTCTAATTTCAAATTTTCCTTGATGATTTTTTTCATCTCCGCTTCAATCGCGGCAAGGTCATCCTCGGAGAACGGCGTTTCTCTGTCGAAATCATAATAAAAGCCGTCCTTGATCGAGGGACCGATAGCGAGCTTCGTTTCGGGATACAGGCGCTTGACCGCCTGTGCGAGAATATGCGACGCCGTGTGGCGCAGCGAATTTCTGCCAAGCTCCTCCTCAAAGGTGGATTCGACGATTTTGCCGTCATGATCGATGATTTTCATAATGTGATTCCTTTCTCCGCCAAAAGGCGGCGCCCATACAAAAAATAAAAAACCTCAAACCGGAAATTTCCGGTTTGAGGTGCCAAAGACACGGTTCCACTCAACGTTTCACTCTGCATCCGCATGTATGCGGACTTCCGCGGTAACGGACGGCGCCGGCGCGCCATTTCCTGCGCGCAGCCGCATGGCGGTATTCCTCACAGCCTCCCGAACGCGCTTTCAGCCGCGGCGCATCTCTCTGAACGGGATTTCTGCGGGAACATGTCCATGTTGTGCTTTTCCTACAAGGATCAGTTTACACCTGAAATTTTATTTTGTCAAGCCTCTTTTTAGGATTCCCGCATTTTCATGGCGTCAATCGCCGGACAGTCCCCAATCGATCTCCTCCATCCATGTCCCGCAGCTGAGCTTTTCCGCAAGGAGCGCAGCCTCCGCCGCCGTACCGGCGGGCGCGCAGATATAGGCGTTTCCTCCCGCATGGCTTTCTCCGTAAAGAAGAATCAGAAGCGAGCCGGAGCCGTCCATACGGATGCGGCCGAGAAATTCATCCCGCACGCCCTCTTCGTCAACGCACATATAATCGAGGAAGCCGCAGCCGTTTTGCAGCAAAATATCGTTGGTATACGCTTCATCAAACGTAATCTCGTAGCCTTCGACGGAAATGCGCCCGCGAAAGCGATACGGCCTGAAAAAGCGGTAAGAAAGCACGCCGTCCACGCGAACCTCGACCGTTCCCTCCTCCGACGCCGCGCGGTAGCCCGTCATTGTAATGTCAAGCGTCTGCTTCCGGCAGGAAAAAAATATCGCAAAAAGGCTCGACAGGCAGAATACGCAGATCAAAACAATCCAAACATGTCTTTTCAGCCGCATAATAAGCTCCTTTGCTCTCTCCAAGAGCCTTCACAATTTCAAGTTTTTATTATTATAAAGTATTTTTTCAACAATTACAACAGTATTTTGCATTTTTCCGATAATTTTATTGATAGTCATGAACAAGGATTGACAAAATTCAAAATTTAGGATATGATAGAAATAAAGAACACCGGTAAAATCGACGTCGTTATAAACCTTTGTCGGTCTTATCACCTTTGGGAGAAGCCTATGATAATACTGAAAAACGGACAACTCACCATCAAAATCAAGCCATACGGCGCGGAGCTTGCCGGCATTTCCGACAACAAAACCGGACGCGAATATCTTTGGCAGGGCGAACCGTCCATATGGAGCGGACAATCCCCCATTCTCTTTCCGATCGTCGGACGGCTTTGTTCGGACAGCTTCACCTACCGGGATAAAAAATACTATCTTCCCAAGCACGGCTTTGCGCGCAAAAGCCAGTTCGAGATCCTGATGGCCTCCGACGAAAGGGCGTCGTTCCGCCTTGAAGCAAGCGAGGAGACCCGCCGGGTATATCCGTTCGACTTCGCTCTGACGGTGGAATATGCGCTCAAAGACAAAACGCTGTCCGTCTCCAACGCGGTAAAAAATTTGGGGAACGACGAAATGTATTTTTCCCTCGGCGCCCATCCCGCCTTCAATATCGAAATCGGAGACTTTGTCAAGTTCTCGGATTATGAATCGTTCACGACGCTTCTCTTCAACGAATCCGGCCTCATGTCCGGAGAAAAAGCGCTCGCCAAGCGCCGTAAAAGCATTGAAATCACCGAGCATAGCTTCGATGGGGACGCGCTGTTTTTCCCGAATCTCGCCAGCACCTCGGCAAAGCTCGTCTCAAAAAGCGGACGCGAGCTTTTGAAGATGGATTTCGGCAAGGTTCCGTTCGTCGGACTTTGGGCAAAGCCCGGCGCGCCGTTCGTCTGCATCGAGCCGTGGTATGGCATCTGCGATTCTCCCGATGTCTCCGGCAAAATCGAAGAAAAGCCGTATATCAACCGTCTCGCAGCAGGCGAGGAATTTCGATTTGAATATTCGATCACCGTCTTATAAAACGAAAAAACAGCCGTTCTGCGGCTGCTTTTCATTTGAAATCAAATTTTTCATGGAGATTATTTTATGAATCAAATGATTATAGACGCTCTGAAAACCGCCGACGCCATCGGCTTTGAAAAAGCTGCACCGCTCGCGCGGGACGCGCTCATTTTCCGCGAGGAGGTGCGCGCCATGTGCCGTGCCGACCGTTGCCGCAGCTACGGCAGAACATGGTCGTGCCCACCCGGCTGCGGCACGCTTGACGAGATACGCGAAAAAGTCTCCGCCTACACGGGCGGGATCCTTGTCGAAACGATTGGAGAGATGGAAGACGAATTTGATTTTGAGTCCATAGAACGCGCCGCCGCCCTCCATAAAAAGCGTTTTGAAGCGCTCACTGCGGCCCTGCGCGGCGACGGACGCGATATTCTCCCCATGGGCGCCGGACGCTGCACCGTTTGCAGGAACTGCACCTATCCCGACGCGCCGTGCCGCTTCCCCGAACGCGCCGCGCCCTCGATGGAGGCGGCGGGACTGCTCGTTTCCGATGTCTGTGAAAAATGCGGCATCCCCTATTACAACGGCAAAAACACAACCACCTTTATCAGCTGTGTTCTCCTGCGGTGAAATATCGGTACGCGCACATTTTTTCCGCGCACTCCTTGCATTTGACGATGGGTTGTGATAGAATGATGGAAAATATTCGAGAGAAGGATTCTGCCATATGATTATCAGAAGAGCGACCGCAGCGGATATCGAAGGGATCGACCGCCTGCTGCGTCAGGTCCTTGACGTTCATCACCGCGGACGGCCGGACCTGTTTCGGGCGGACGCAAAAAAATACACGGACGAGGAGCTCTGCGCCATCCTCGCCGACGATGAAAAGCCCGTTTTCACAGCGGTGGACGACGCCGGCTTTGTGCTCGGATATGCGTTCTGCGTCATGATCCGGCGCATGAACGACAACATTCTGACCGATATCAAGACGCTGTATATCGACGACCTGTGCGTGGACGAGACGGCGCGCGGACAGCACATCGGAAAGCGTCTTTATGAGCACGTCCTCGCCTTTGCAAAGGACGCCGGCTGCTACAACGTCACGCTGAACGTGTGGACGTGCAACAAGGACGCCATGAAATTTTATGAGAAATGCGGTCTTACGCCGCAAAAGATCGGACTCGAAAAAATTCTTTCACCGACGTGAAACGGAGGCTTTACCGAACATGAAAATGACCGATTATGCGAAAGCGGAAGCGGAGCGCGTCATAAAAAGACTGCCGGTCGCGGCGCCCGGCGACGTGCGGTTCGCGTTCGCTCCCGACCTGCATTATAAACCCAATGAGGAGATGGAGGCCGCCGTCACCAATCTTGTCGGCGCGGTAAATGAGATAACCCGTGCGCAGGCGCTCGAATTTCTCTGCCTCGGCGGAGACAACGTGGGAAATTATCCGCCGTCGAAGGACGAGCACGTCGTCATGATGCGCGATCTTGCGGCACGGTTTTCGCTCTGCGAGATCCCGTGGCTCTGTCTGAAAGGCAATCATGACGACAACTCCATCCACGGCGCCGTGAACGGCACGCATATCTGCCGTCCCGAAACGGTCGTTCCCGACAGCGTGCAATATGAAATCCTTTCCTCCCATGCCGAGAGCTATCCGAATTATCATCCCGCCGGAAAAAATCTTCTCTACGGCTACTTAGACGCCCCGGATACCCGTTTTATCCTGCTCAACAGCAGCGACGTTCCCTCTATCATAGAAGAGGACGGAACGATGAGGTACAACGCTCAATGGGACAACGCCTACGGCGGCGCACAGCTTTCATGGCTCGCAGGCACCGCGCTTCATAACGCGCCGGAGCATGTGATCTTTCTGGAACATGTCCCGTTCGACGGCATCCGGCATAATGAAAGCGTCCGCATCGGCGAGGATGCGCTCGACCGCATCACAAAAGCCTTTGTCCGCGGAGAAGCGCTTCATATTTCCTCGGAAAATCCCGATTTTCCCTATGACATCCGCGCCGATTTTTCCGGCGCCGTCCACCGCGTTCCCGCAAGAATCGCCGGACACTGCCACTACGACGCCGTGACCTATGACAAGGCGGGCTTTCTCAGCATTACGACCATGCCCGCCGGACGGAAAATCTCCGGCGTCTATCCCGACGACGCGGGCATTCTTTACGAACGCGAGCCGTATTCCGCCAAGGAAACCGCGATGGATATCTTCACGTTCAGTCCGTCGCGGAAAATGATCTTCGCCACCCGCTACGGCTCCGGCGTCGACCGGAAATTCCCGCTTTTATGAACAGAGCTTGACATACCGCGCCTTTTCTGCTATACTGTGAAAAAATCGATATCACGCTTCCTTTGCCACCGGGTAAAGGAAAGAGAGTGTCCGCCGCGTTCCGTTAGGTCATAGAAGGAACCGGGCGGACATTTTTTCGGAGAAAATATGAACGCATCCCAAAAATTTGCCAAATATGTGACCTCCAGCGTCCTCGGCATGCTCGGACTTTCCTGCTATATTCTCGCGGACACCTATTTCGTCTCCGCCGGCGTCGGCGGTCTGGGGCTCGCCGCCCTGAATATCGCCATTCCCATATTCAGCCTTATCAGCGGAACGGGACTCATGGCCGGCATCGGCGCCGCCAGCCGCTTTACCGCGCTCCGTGCCGCCAAGGATAAGAACGCCGAAAATATCTTTACCAATATTTGTGCGTTCGGCATGGCGGCAGGCGTCCTCATCACACTGTTCGGGTTTGCCTTTTCGGAGGAAATCTGCCTCCTGCTCGGCGCGGATGCGGAAATCCTCGCCTATACCGACGAATATCTGAAAACCCTGATGTGTACCTCCTTACTTTTCATCATGAACAACATTCTCACCGCCTTCGTCCGCAACGACGGGAATCCGCGGCTCTCCATGGCGGCGATGCTCCTCGGCAGCTTTGCCAATATCTTTCTCGACTATCTCTTCATCTTCCCGCTGGGGCTCGGCATGTTCGGCGCGGCGGCTGCCACCGCCTCGGCGCCGCTTGTCAGCATGCTGATCCTTTCCCTGCATTTCCTCAAAAAATCGAACACCTTCCGGCTTATAAAATGCCGGATCTCTCCGCGCGCCATCGCCGCCTGCCTTTCCATGGGGACGTTCTCTCTCATCACGGAGCTTTCCTCCGGTGTCGTCATGGTCTTTTTCAACCGCTCCGTATTCTCGCTTGCAGGCAATACCGGCGTCGCAGCTTATGGAATCATCGCCAACATCGCGCTTGTCGCCGTCTCGATTTTCACGGGCATTTCTCAGGGAATCCAGCCTCTTGTAAGCGTTTCCGCCGCCGAAAAAAACAAGCCGGAGCTGTCGAAAATCCTGCGGCTTTCCTGCGCGCTTTCCCTTGCCGTCGCCGGCCTGCTTTTTGCCGCGGCTTTTCTCTTCCGCGAGCCGATGGTCGCGCTCTTCAACAAGGAAAGCGATGCCGAAATGGCCGCGCTCGCTTGCCGGGGACTCGTGCTCTATTTCACGGGATTTTTTGCCGCCGGCCTCAACATCATCGCGGCCGCCTTCTACGCGGCCTGCACCAAAACCAAAGAGAGCTTTCTCATCTCCATGATGCGCGGCGTGATCCTCATCCTCCCCGCAGTCCTCATTCTCCCACGCGCCGCCGGAACCGACGGGATTTGGCTCTCGTTCGGCACGGCGGAAGCTCTCACGCTTGTCTTTTCCGCCGTCACCATCGTCCGCTATTTCAGAAAATTTGCAAAATCGGCAAAAAGTTCTTGACATATACAAAATTATAGAATAGAATAAAGTGTAAATATAAAATCCTGAAAGGCGTTGACGAAGAGAGTAGCGCTTCCAAGCGGTCAAAGCGAGCCGGAGACGGTGAAAGTCCGGCATCATTGCGGGAAGCGGCGAAAATCACTTCCGAGCCTCGGCGGCGAACGGAATTTTTCCCATTAGCCTCCGACGGCGGCTCCCCGTCACGGAGCGGCATATGTCTGTATGTTTGATAGGTGGTAAAGCGGAGCGGAAATCTTCGTCCTACGAATACGGACGAAGATTTTTTATTTTGGAAATTCAGCATGAGGAGGCCATTTCATGTACGAAAAAGTATCGGCAAATCTGAATTTTGTCGAAAGAGAAAAGAAAATCGAAGCCTTTTGGCGGGAAAACAAAATCTTTGAAAAAAGCATAGAGGACAGGCGGGACTGCAAAAACTATACGTTCTACGACGGTCCGCCGACCGCCAACGGCAAGCCGCATATCGGACATGTCCTCACCCGCGTCATCAAGGACATGATCCCCCGCTACCGCACGATGAAGGGCTATAAGGTCGACCGAAAGGCCGGCTGGGATACCCACGGACTGCCGGTCGAGCTGGAAGTCGAAAAAAAGCTCGGGCTCGACGGCAAGGAGCAGATCGAGCAATACGGAATCGCCCCTTTCATCGCGGAATGCAAGGAGAGCGTTTGGAAATACAAGGGCATGTGGGAAAAATTCTCCGGCACCGTCGGCTTTTGGGCGGATATGGAGCATCCTTATGTGACCTATGAAAACGATTATATCGAATCCGAATGGTGGGCGCTCAAACAGATCTACGACAAGGGACTGCTCTACAAGGGCTTCCAAATCGTTCCCTACTGCCCGCGCTGCGGTACGCCGCTCGCCACGCACGAGGTCGCGCAGGGCTATAAGACCGTCAAGGAGCGCTCCGCCGTCGTCCGCTTCAAGGCAAAGGGCGAGGACGCTTACTTTCTCGCATGGACGACCACGCCGTGGACGCTGCCCTCCAACGTCGCGCTCACCGTCAATCCCGACGAGGTTTACTGCAAGGTAAAGGCCGCGGACGGCTATACGTATTATATGGCGAAAGCGCTGCTCGACACCGTGCTCGGAAGGCTCGCAAAGGATGGCGCGCCCGCCTACGAGATTCTGGAATCGATGACGGGCAAGGAGCTTGAATACCGCGAATACGAGCCGCTCTTCGCCTGCACCGGCGAATTTGTCGCGAAAACCGGCAAAAAAGCGCATTTTCTCACCTGCGCGAACTATGTTACGATGACCGACGGCACCGGCATCGTCCACACGGCGCCCGCTTTCGGTGCGGACGACTTAAAGACCGGACGCCGGTACGACCTGCCGTTCGTCCAGTTCGTGGACGGAAAAGGCGATATGACGGAAAACACGCCTTATGCCGGAAAATTCGTCAAGGAGGCAGACCCGCTGATCCTGCATGATCTCAAAGAGGAGGGACTTCTCTTCGACGCGCCGAACTTCGAACATGAATATCCGTTCTGCTGGCGCTGCGACACGCCGCTCATCTATTACGCGCGCGATTCGTGGTTCATCGAAATGACCAAGGTGCGCGAGAATCTCATCCAAAACAACAACACGATCAACTGGATTCCGGAATCCATCGGCAAAGGACGCTTCGGCGACTGGCTTGAGAACGTGCAGGACTGGGGCATCTCCCGCAACCGCTACTGGGGCACGCCGCTCAACATTTGGGAATGCGAATGCGGACACCGCCATGCCGTCGGCTCCATCGCCGAGCTGCGCGAGATGTCGGACAGCTGCCCCGAGGATATCGAGCTGCACCGTCCCTTCATCGACGCCGTCACCATCAAATGCCCGCACTGCGGCGGCGAAATGCACCGCGTGAAGGAGGTCATCGACTGCTGGTTCGATTCCGGCTCCATGCCGTTTGCCCAGTGGCACTATCCGTTTGAAAACCAAGAGGTCTTTGAGGAGCATTTCCCGGCGGATTTCATTTCCGAGGCGGTCGATCAGACGCGCGGCTGGTTCTATTCCCTGCTCGCCATCTCGACGCTTATTTTCGATAAGGCTCCGTATAAAAACGTCATCGTGCTGGGGCTCGTTCAGGATGAAAACGGCCAGAAAATGTCCAAATCCAAGGGCAATGCCGTCGATCCGTTCGACGCGCTGGAAACCTACGGCGCGGACGCCATCCGCTGGTATTTCTACTCCAACAGCGCGCCGTGGCTCCCGAACCGCTTCCACGGAGGCGCGGTCGTCGAAGGACAGCGCAAATTCATGGGTACGCTTTGGAACACGTATGCGTTCTTCGTGCTCTACGCCAATATCGACGGCTTCGACGCGACCAAGTATACGCTGGATTATGACAAGCTATCCGTCATGGATAAATGGCTCCTGTCGAGACTGAATACCGTCGTCGCAGCGGTCGATAAAAATCTTGAAAGCTATGAGATCCTGCAATCCACCAAGCTTTTGCAGGACTTCGTGGACGATCTTTCCAACTGGTACGTCCGCCGCTCCCGTGAACGCTTCTGGGTATCCGGCATGCCGCAGGACAAGATAAACGCCTATATGACGCTCTATACGACGCTCGTCACATTCTGCAAGCTCGCAGCGCCGATGATCCCGTTCATGACGGAGGACATCTACCGCAATCTCGTTTGCAGCATCGACAAGGACGCGCCGGAATCCGTCCATCTCTGCGATTATCCGACTGTCAATGAGGCGATGATCGACCGAGAGCTGGAAGCGCGCATGGGCGAGGTTCTCGACGTCGTCGTGCTCGGACGCGCATGCCGCAATGCCGCAAACATCAAAAACCGTCAGCCGATCGCCGCGATGTATGTCAAGGCGGAGCTTCCTCTGCCGGACTATTTCACCGAAATCATCGCAGATGAGCTGAATGTCAAGGAGGTCCGCTATACGGACGATGTGAGCGCGTTCACCTCCTACTCGTTCAAGCCGCAGATGCGCACCGTCGGACCGAAATACGGCAAGCACCTCGGCAAAATCCGCGAGCTTCTGCCGAAGCTCGACGGCAACGCCGCGATGGCGGAGCTGAACGCGGCCGGCGTGATTCGTCTCGACCTCGGCGATATCACGGCGGAGCTGTCCCGCGACGATCTGCTCATCGATTCCGCGCAGATGCCCGGCTTTGAAGCCCTTTCCGACAAGGGCATCACCGTCGTGCTCGACACCAATCTCACGCCGGAGCTCATCGAGGAAGGCAATGTCCGCGAGATCATCTCGAAGATTCAGACGATGCGTAAAGACGCGGGCTTCGAGGTGCTCGATCATATCCGCGTTTTCGCCGCCGGGAACGACGCGCTGCGCGCCGTCATGGAGCGCAACGCGGACGACATCAAGGGCAAAACGCTGTGCGATGCTTTTCTCTTCGACAAGACCTGTGCCTCCTCCAAGGAATGGAGCATCGGCGACGAAAAGCTGACGCTCGGCGTGGAAAAGATATAAAATATGGACAATCAACCAAAGCCCGAGGCAAAAGCCTCGGGCTTTGGTTTTAGGAGAAATCCACATGGCACATATGGAGGTTAGATATGAGCCTTGGAGGATTACCGCTGGGTCGAACGCTTCCAGTTGTGTATGTTTTCACTTGGAAGGCGTCTTGATGAAGGGCTTTGCATCGGAAACGTTTCCGTCGGAAAGCCGTCTGCCGGATGTATTTTCTTCCCCGGCTTTGTCGGCCGCGCCGTCGGAGGCTTCCACGGCGGCATCTTCCTGCGCAAGCAGATCAAACGTATATTTCGCGCCGAGCTTAAAGGCACGGACAAAGGTTTGATTTTGAAGGTGAACCTTGCAGTTTCCATGCAAGGTTTTGAGCCTTGATAACATTCTTTTCTGCTTATCCGTCAATGTCTCTTCCAGCTTTGCCGCCGGGTCCGAGTAATCGGTCGAAGTAGGGTGCCTCGTACACCTGAAACGGAAATTCTTGAGGGTGCCAGCCCTCTTGAATCCGGCGGTTTTTCTGCAAATACGGTTATTCCGAACGATATATCGGAAAAATGTTCAAAAGGCTCACCGGACTTTCTTTTTCCGAATATATGCTGAATTTGCGCATCAGCAAAGCAAAAACACTGCTCCGGCTCTCCGACGCTTCCGTCACCGTCATCGCCGAGGAAACAGGCTTCTACGATGTCTGCCATTTCATACGCAGCTTCAAAAAGGCTACGGGATCATCGCCAAGCGAATTTCGCAGACAAAAATAAAATCGATAAACAGTATCCAAGCTCCAAGGTTCAATATTTTTGCTTTTTGCGCAAATTTCATCTTGACATCCTGTCAAATTTATGCTATCATATTAACCGCGGTTCGGTGATAGCATCGTTTCCGCTTCGATGAAGGCGTAGCTCAGCTGGTTAGAGTATCTGCTTGACATGCAGGGGGTCGGTGGTTCAAATCCACTCGTCTTCACCAATAAAAGCACTCCGTTTCAAGAGTGCTTTTATCATACGGGGGTGTAGCTCAGCTGGGAGAGCGCTTGAATGGCATTCAAGAGGTCATGGGTTCGATCCCCACCATCTCCACCATATGGAAAACCGCAATATACCGTTGATAACGGTATATTGCGGTTTTTCTTTTATAACATACCGCTTGGAACGCGAGAAGCCATATATTTTTGTATCCTATAACTCTACAAAAAATATTTTTCTGTTCTTATTTTTTTCGCTAATATTCGACTTTTTTTTTAAATATCATATGATAAAATATTTATATAATTAATAATTAGGAGGTGATTCCATTGTGCTATTTGTAATATAAATTTAGCTTATAATATATCAACATGAAAGGTAAAACAAATAATGAAAAAGAATATATTAAAAAAAATATTATCAATTTTATTTGCAATATCCCTTTGCGTTCAACTTACATCTTTTGGATTTGCGCATAACATAGAGCACAATATCACAAAAATGACCCCCGAATTACAGGCAATTATAGCATCCACAACATCTGATGAAAAAATTCCAATTTTAATTGACATAAAACAAATTAGTGAAAAAGCTATAAGAGAAAACATGATCAAAGCTGGTTGGGATTATGATGTCTTCTATGATGAAAATTTATTTGCAGAAAAAATGATTCCCCAAATACAATCTCTTGCAACAGACAAATTAGAACCATCTACCAACAACATTAGTACCACTGTGTCCTTAGAAAATCAAAATGATTTTCAAGAAGCAATGCTTGATATTGAGTACCAAGTAAGAAAAGATTTTAAAATCGCTAGACAAGATACAATAAAAGTTTTACAAACTTCCTTCAATGAAAAATTTATTCAACAAAATCAAATCCCTTCAGAAGACATCATTTATATTAGTCAATACGTTTCGTATATTATACTGAATGCAAATATTTCTACAATCAACAAATTAAATCGAAACTCCAACGTAAGAAAAATCAGTTATTTAGATCCAGAAAATGGTCCTAAACCTGCAATGTCTATCAGTTCGAGCTCTAATCAAGCCAAAATGAATATGTTAAACTCATCGTATGATTGCAGTGGAATTACAATCGGCATTTTGGAAACGATAGATACAGAAAATTTATCCGGCAATGCGTATAGATCAGGTTTAGATACTTCATCTCCCCATATTACATCTCAAACTAAAATTTATCAGTTTTATAATGCTTTAGATAATAGCTCTAATCGTATAGGACCAAGCAGCCATACAACTGCAATTGCTTCTATTATTGCAGGTGCGCCAGTGACAATAAATGGAACAACTTACCGCGGTGTTACACAAAACGCAACTGTATATGTTGCTGTTTGCAATGGTCTCAATACAACGGTTGGTTATAACTTTCTTTCACAATTAGAACTGTTGATTCAGGCCCATTCAGATGTCATTAATATAAGCATGGGGTGGTCTACACAAAACACCTATCAATCCATCCAAGATGAAATTATTGATAAATATAGTATCTTGGGAACACTCTTTGTCATTGCTGCCGGTAATAATGACAAAGCTCCGTCCAGTCGAATTATTAGCCCAGCACATTCATATAATTCAATTGCCGTAGCAAATGCATCACTTATTGGAACTACTTCTTCCTATACCATCAATAATACAAGTTGTTACAATCAAGATGTAGCTCCCTATCAAACCAATAAACCAGATATCGCTGCTGCCGGAACAAGCATTCAAGTTCCAACATCCAACACCACAATATCATCCAACACAGGAACAAGCTTTGCCGCGCCATTCGTTACAGGAGCCGCAGCACGAATCATCAAGTTAATGCCGGAAACCTTGCAAAATCCCACTCTTGTCAAAACAATTCTTTTAGCATCTGCTAATTCTGCCAAAATTAGCGGTGACACTTACTGTACATCAGATAGAACGAGCACCGGAACACCTCTCGCATTAAAACAAAAAAGCGGTGCCGGACTCCTTGATTTGGACAAAGCAGTAGAAATTCTATCAAACAACCAGTATTCTTCTCAAAAAGTTGAAATCACACAGCCGACAGAATATACCAATATCGCGACTTTCACTCCTGGCAACGGGCATCATGCAAAAGTCACTTTGTGCTTCAATATTATCGGAACTGCTTGGCGAAAATTAGATCAAACAACATGGACTTTTCCTGATCCCTTTTATAATTTAAATATTGATTTGCGCGTTATCAATAACCGTACTGGTCAAGTGATAGCTTCCTCTGAATCCTTATATAACAATGTAGAAATTGTCGAGTTTGACACTACTTCTGATAGCTATACTATACAATATAAGGTCACAACATATGATTTGGAGGAAGATCAAGATTTCCTAATTGAATACCGCCATACTATCTCCTGTGCATGGCAGTGGAGATAATTATGAAATACGAAAGGAGATTTACATGAAAAAAATCGTTTTTCTTCTCGCAGCCGTCCTTTCCCTCTCCATTTTCGCCTCCTCCTGTGCCGATAACGTCACGGAAACAACGACCGGAATTGAGCAAACCACCGAATCAACGGCAGAATCCTCGACGGAGGCGCCAGTCGTCCCTCCTATCAGCGATCCATGGAAAGCCGCCGTATGGAGCAAGGAACCGTGGTGGGAAAACACCCGGCTGCTCGTCGACAATGTGAACGCCGTAAGCTATGGGGCGCTTGTCATTTCCGAGGATATACAAAAGCAGGAAGGCGACACGCTCCTCGCCGTAGAAGCGGTCGTGAGAAAGGAAGGCGGTATAACGCTCGAAGAGCAGATGGCATTTATCTCGTCTTTCGGATTTGAAATGATTTCCTATCCGAAATACGACTACACGAAATTCTGCGTTTTTCTCTCCACGAAAGAACAGCTTATGCGCATTTCCTTTTCGGAGGAATACACGGTCGGCGTCAAGCTTGCCTTTGCCGCAGAGGGCTTTTACAACGAAGTCAACGAAAGCTCGCAAGCCGCTCTCGCAAAAGCGTTTCCAGACGGTCAAGAGGAAATTTACGGAATCATGATAAGCGTCAAAGCTCCGGAAGGAACACCTTATCCAAGCGCAGAGGGATGGGAAGCGCTATGGGAAAGCGCACGCGCGAAGCATCCTATTCCGCTGCGTTCGGACGGAAATCCTGACAGTGGGCCTACTCTTGAAGCAGATGTGACGCCTGAGCAGCTATTCAAAATGCTTGCTTCCGACGAATTTTTTGACGATTGCAGAATAGACCTCATTACACAAGGAAGCATAAAAGCTGAAACCTTTCAGTAAAAGAAAGGGAGAGCGCCGCTCTCCCTTTCTTTATGCCCTGCCATGGCCACCGCCACAAAATCCCGTCTGTCCCGCGCTTTTATGCCTCGGCATCCCGCACCATCACGTCGACATAAGCGCGAAAGGCCGTCGGAATCGCATAACGCGAAAGAATCGTCTCCGCACGCTCCCATGTCAGAGTCCCCGCCATATCCACACACTCCGCAAGATATCCCGTCATATGCCATTCCACATGCGTAAAAATATGGACGGCGTCCCCGCACGGCTCACAGGAAAGCATTTCCATGCCAAGCTCACGAACATAATTTGCCGCGTCGGAGGCGCTCATGTGCCCTGTGACATTTGGAAATTCCCAAAGACCGGCGAGCAGTCCGCGCTCCTGCCTGCGGCGTATGGCGTATTTTCCACGGCAGGAAAGCAGCAGCACCGTGCGCTCCTCTGTTCGCCTTGCTTTCTTAGGACTTTTTACCGGAAGCACCTCCGTCCGTCCGGAAATCCTCGCTTCGCACATCTCCCGAAGCGGACAGGCGCCGCATTTCGGAGCCCCGTTTGGAATACACACATTTTCCCCCAGCTCCATAATCGCCTGCGTGAGATTCCCTGCGTCGCGTCCCGACGGATAGATTTCCCGCAGCGCTTCCGCCACCCGTTTTTTTGTCGCAGGGGCGGCGATATCGTCCGCACATCCGGTAAAGCGCATAACGGTGCGCAGGACGTTTCCGTCGACGGCAGGCTCCGGCCTGCCGAACGCGATCGAAGCGATGGCTCCCGCCGTATAATCCCCGATGCCGGGAAGCGTTCGCAGCGCCTCCGCCGTATCCGGAAGGCGACCGCCGTAATCCTCCATCAGAATACGCGCCGCTTTTTTCAGATTCCGCGCACGGCTGTAATAGCCAAGTCCTTCCCACAGCTTCATGAGAGCATCGTCGGGCACCTCGGCAAGCGCGGAAACGGACGGAAACTCACAGATAAAGCGTTCATAATACGGAATGACCGCCGTGGTGCGCGTCTGTTGAAGCATAATTTCCGAGAGCCATACGTGATACGGCGTCGCCTCCGTTCTCCACGGCAGATCCTTCTTATTTTTTTCATACCATATGAGCAGCGGAGCCACCATTCGCTCCAATTCGCCGCGACGCTCCATCCCGTCACCTCTTCCCTTTTCCATAATTGATCCGATGTCCGTATCCCACTCCGATATGACCTCAGCAGCTCTTCGGAATATAGGAGGCCGATACAGAGATCATCTAACAGCCATTTTCATTTTGATCATCATGCGAAACCATGATCTCTGTTCCTCTTTTCACCTCTTATTTTGAGAAACAAGAATGACGGCTTTCAAATCCTCTGTCACATCAATCACGATTTGATTCCCTTTCGTGCCGACCGTTTTTCTCATACGGCGAGGAAATAAACAGCTTATCCTGCGTATCATTCCTCTTATGAGGATAAAATTCCAATCCGTTTCCCGTGAAAAACAGCAAGCCGCCCAAAAGGCCGAGAGAACGCCCTTGAAAGCTCGCTGCATCAAATGTCCCGCCAAAATCCCTATGACCGCGCCGAACAAACGCTGTCGTGAGCAGATCCGTTTCGGCATATCCTATCGTACTCTCCGTTTTCCAATGAAAATATTATAGCATAAAAGTCATCCCTTGTAAAGAACGGCATAGAGCCTATCGATTTAAGACAAAAAAACGGCCGAACGCATGAAAATATAAAAAAACAACCGAAAGACTACGTCGGAATTTACAAATTATTTTCTTATTTATGTTCATTTTTCACAATTTACAAATTTTTCCGCTTCGATTCTTGACAGATTTATCCAAATATGGTATATTGGATTTATAAAAGCAGCCGTATAAGAAATCCGCCCGACAATGATATGCCCAAGCGCCAATGCCGAGTATTTCTTGAATTGCAAAGCGCGGTTCATTTGGCGAAGATAAAGCGATGCGCATAAGAATTTAGGGCTTACATACCTGTCTTCTTATGCGCTGTTTTATAGATCTTAGTATGATAGGAGGACTGTCGGTATGAAAGCAGTCAGCGGTCACGGTATTTTCGGCAATATGGCGATCCCCCTTCTCTTTCGGCTGTGCGGGCATATAGGAAAGAAATTCCCTATATGCAAAGCGAAGTCATAAAAATCCGCCGCAGAAACCGGCGGGAAACCCAAACACAGGACAAAATAAAAATGGGAGGAATCAAAAATGACACAAAGAAAATGTACAAAAACGAATTTCGTAAAAATCATCTCCACCGCCATCGCTCTTGTCATGCTTTTTGCCAATGTGACTCAGCTCACAATCGGAGCATCCGGCATCACGGCCGCGGAAAACAGCACCGCGGTCAGCAGAAATCTCCTAAATGTGTTTTCAGCCAAAATGAGCAGCATCCAAAAGGAAAACCAAGCTCTGTCAATCGCGAGGATCCTTCCCGTCAAGGATTTTTCCGGAGAGGATTATTTGGTGATAGAGGGCAGTCCGACAGGCTATATGATCTATCATCCCGAATCCGGTGTTTTTGTCGAATCATCGCCGAGTGCGCCTTCTCCCTATGCGGGACTCTCGGGCAATACCCTATATTACGGAGGGCCGACGGAATACTATATTGAGGAAGACGGTATTTTCTATCATACCGTCATCGATGAAATCATAGACAATTCGGTCGATGTCCAGAGAATGAATCTGACATCTGCGAATATGACTGCGGAACTAAACCAAAACAAAAGCATCGTTACACTGGATTATGTAATCAACAGCAACACGACCGCATATGCAACCATGGTTCAGGCAAATACGACCTCAGTGCAGAGCGGTCTGACGCAAGCGCAAGTGGACTGGTTCAAAAACCTCAGCAGCTGCGGCTATTTCAGCGTGGGCGACGGCTGCTGCGGATTCGTCGGACTAAACATACTTTACGCCTTTTTTGATAAATTTGTAGACGATAAGTATATGGACGACCAATATTGGACCAATGCTTCCAAAACGCAGCTCAAAAACAACGACAGCTCCTTCACAAAGTATTTATATGACTTGGATCCCAAGGACACCACCACCTCCATACATATCCATTCCGTCTCCAAGCAGTATCTGAGTCTCAAGGGCATCACGGACATCGATCACACGGACAGATATTGGGGTTTCTTCACAAAAAGCACGATCCGCGGAATCCTTGACAACGGTTATCCGGTGGAGCTTTTCGGCAGCTTGGCGGATCCGCCCAATTATTCCGGCACCGGAAAGAAATCCGGACATGCCGTTGTAGCATACCAATATTCCGGCGATGATTTCATCTGTCATTACGGCTGGAACGGCTATGCGGAAGTGACGATCGTCGGAACACTCGGAAGCATTTACGCGATGGAGGTCGAATAAACCCGTGAGATCTCAAAAAATCGGGATAAGCTTCTTTTGTTTTGCCGCAGCTTTGCTACTTCTTCTGTTCTCTTTTGCAGGGTGCAGCGGAAACAGAGCTGTCGACAGCATCACGGCCATCGCTCTTTTCAGCAAAGAAAAGCTGACCCTGCCCATCCGGGCGGACAATGCTTCGGTCGGCGGCTTGGAGGGAAACGGCGATCTCACATTCGAGACGGAGCTGACGCTCGATGAGCTATATGACGCCATCTCAAAAATTCCGGAAATCAGCGCATCAAAATATGAGCGCGCAATTTGGATCAAAAGGACAAGCGGGGGCGGTTATACCGATTATTATTGCCTTGCCGAGCATGAAAGCCAGTATGTATTCAGCGGTATGCGAGGCGTTCTGATAACCGATATAGACGGAAACGGCAATCAAACAAAATCCGCGCTTCTGCTGCCAGTGCATCTCATCACGGACCCGTTGATACTGGAAGGGGCCACACCGTATTACACGTTATACATCGATGTCGAATACAAAACGAGCGGCGGCCTTGACGAATATTTACAATTCTACGACGAATGCGGCTGGTACAAGACGGAAACGCTGGAAAACGAAATCATCCTGTCTGGCTATCAGGACAAAGACGACATGGTCATCCAGCCAGCCTTCGACAATCCCAGCGCAAACGGCGCCCTAGAGATCGATTCCCTCTATCGGATACGATTCCGTGAAAAAGACGGCAAATGTTATTTTTCCATCTCTGTGAAGTAAAGAAAACCGTTTTAAGAGCTGCTGCCAATAGCAGCAGCTCTTATATCCATTCGCGGAATATGAATGGATCTCCTCCGACGAAGCATACTAAATATGAAAAAGGAGGGGATTGTATGTCCAAGGAAAACACAGCAAAGCCAAAGCAAGGAAAGCCGTCTGAAAAAAATAAAAAGCCCGTAGCGCCCGGCGATATCAAGGGAAAAATCGAAATTCCCGATACGCGCGAACGCAGAGACGGACCGGGCGGCAACTGATGCGGGAACCGCCGTAGAAATCCGATGACTTGGACATCCACGGCGGTTTTTTATGCAAGGACGACAGATTTCACACCGCAGCCGCCCGAAATTTACAAAAGCGGAGCGGCAGCAAGAAATCCAATCCAATCAGATCGTAAAAGGAGCCTGCTTCTGAACAGCCTGATTAGGCCGACAGAGGCATGCTCCTTTTCATATGGTGCAGCGAGTGCATTAAAATCCGAACCTATGCCAGCCGATTCGAGCTCAGCAAAGGTCATAGTTTTTGAACAGTCTTTGTAATTACAACCGAAATATATACGCCCGTCATTATAAAGGATGATCGTATTTATAAAAGTATCTGTCAAACGGCGGCGATGTTCAAGTCTATTTGTGTTGAGCTTGCGTAACCAGTCAAACCAAAATATATTTTGGTCTTTTGTCAAGGTCGGTTTTGCCTGCCATTTCTTCTTTCATGATCTGCACCGAAAGCTCACTCTTCTGACGCTCTAAATCTTCCATTCTCTGCTTCGTTGACGGAGTAAGTATTCCTTGCTGAATTGCATTGAGCAGATTATCAATACTTCTCTGCGTTTCTGCATACTGCTTTTTGAGTAACGGAAGCGTGGTATTTTCTACACACTGCATTTCCATTACTTTATCAGCTAGCATTTCAATCAGTTCATCATCAAATATAATTCTGCGAATATAATCAATAACGAGATTTTCTATCCATTCTTTTCTGACTGTTTTCTTGTCACAGCCTTTATGATTCTTAACACTTACGCATTTATAATATCAATGCACTTTATTTTTTTGACGGCTTGTTCCACTTTCACCAACCATATAGCATTGGCACTTACCGCATAACAATTTGGTAGTAAGCAGATATTCGTCTTCGGCTTTATGCTTAGCAGGAGCTTTTTTATTTGCTGCCATACGCTCCTGCACTCGCTCGAATAATTCTTGTGGGACAATAGCAGGAATACCGTCCGGTTGAACAATATCACGATATTTGAATTCACCAATATATTTGCGGTTGTACAGCATACGGGTAACGCTGTTTATGCTGATTTTGCCGCCTCCTTTGGTACGAACACCTTTTAGATTCATTTCATCCGTGATCTCACGCATAGAGGCACCATCTGCATAATGCTTAAAAGCATCGAGAACAGCAGGTGCTGTGATTGGATCAATCTGAAAATACTGATTAGAGCCAATCGTATAACCGATTGGAAGTGTATCGCCGTTATACTTGCATTTCAGTGCATTTTCAGTCAGTCCTCTTACAACCTTTTCGGACAGCTCTGCAGAGTAATATTCCGCCATACCTTCAAGCATAGATTCGAGCAAAACGCCTTCTGCACTGTCGGAAATCAACTCTGTTGCAGATACGACTTTTACGCCGTTCTTACGGAAAATGGATTTACAATGCGCCGAGTCATATCGGTTACGTGCAAAACGGTCAAGTTTCCATACAATGACAATATTAAACATACCGCTGGAACTTTCCTTGATCATCCGTTGAAAATCAGGGCGATTATCCGTCTTTGCGGATAGCGCACGGTCAATGTATGTACCGATAATCTGAATATCATTCTTTTCCACAAACGCTTTGCACTCACGCAATTGTCCTCCTATAGATTCTTCTCAATTGATTATCACTGGAATACCTGGCGTAGATGACACCTTTCAATTTTCTGCTTCACTACCTTTCGTTATAGAATCGTTTTACAGGGAGTATTGGTGAGTTCCCTAATAAGGAACTGCTACATCCGACAATACTTGCACATGCAAATATGTTGCTTATGAATGCAGTTCCACTATTGAGTTTATTATAGCACATTTTGCTTTGATTGTACAGCATTTTATGCAGAAATTTCAAATTATTGTTGATTTACTCAAATTGTTGTTGAAATATGTTTTGATTTGTAGTATAATATAGTTATATAATTATATAATTATACCCTGGAGGAAGATAGCATGCCTCGCTCATACAATAGGCTGTTTAAACTGATGATTGATAAGAATATAAATAAAACGCAATTGCGTGATAGTGCAGGAATCACTTCAAATGCAATGGCAAAAATCTCAAAGAATGAACCGGTATCAATTGAAGTACTTGAAAAGATTTGCGGTGTATTGCAATGTAATATCGAGGATGTAGTAGAGGTGTTTCCCGATGCCGAATGAGCGTGCGTCGGCATCCCACTTAATCTGACAATAATTTTAATGATGAGGTAATAGTGTATCGGAGGATTTGAATATGGCAAGAGCAGCTGCTAAACCAAAAAAAGAAATCACAATGGAAGAAGCACTGTGGAAAAGTGCGGACAAGCTTCGTGGCTCTGTTGAACCTGCGGAGTATAAGCATGTTGTCCTCAGCTTATTCTTCCTTAAATTTGCAAGCGATAAATTTGAAGCACAAAGAAAAGCAATTTCAGAGAAATACGGCGAGAAATTTGTAGACAACATCGCATTTTATACCAAGGATAATGTTTTCTTCCTGCCCGAAGAAAGCCGTTGGTCTTACATAATGGAAAACGCAAAGCAGGACGATATTGCCCTAAAAATTGATACTGCCCTTTATACGATTGAAAAAACAAATCCGGCGCTCAAAGGCGCTTTGCCGGACAACTACTATTCCCGCTTACATATCGACACGGCAAAGCTGGCGTCTTTGCTGGATGAAATAAACAGCATTAACACAGATGATGAAGAAAACGACATTATCGGGCGTGTGTATGAATACTTTTTGAGCAAATTTGCGCTTGCCGAAGGTAAAGGCAAGGGCGAGTTCTACACACCGAAATGTATTGTCAATCTGATTGCCGAAATGCTGGAGCCTTACGACGGTATTCTTTACGATCCCTGCTGCGGCTCAGGCGGTATGTTTGTGCAGTCAATCAAGTTTGTTGAAGCACACAGCGGCAATAAGAAAAAAGTATCTATCTACGGTCAGGAATATACCAACACAACATTCAAACTGGCAAAGATGAACTTAGCCATTCGTGGTATATCTGCAAACCTCGGTGAGATGGCTGCAAACACTTTTACCAATGACCAGCACAAAGACTTGAAAGCCGATTTTATTATGGCAAATCCGCCTTTTAACCAAAAGGAATGGCGTGCTGCCAACGAGTTGACCAGCGATCCCCGATGGAATGGTTATGACGTACCGCCTACCAACAATGCAAACTATGGTTGGATATTGAATATTGTTTCCAAGCTTTCGCAGAATGGTGTTGCTGGATTCCTGCTGGCAAACGGTGCTCTTTCTGATGATGGCACAGAATTGAAAATCCGTAGAAAGCTTATTGAAAACAATCTTGTTGAGGCGATTATCATTCTGCCGAGAAACTTGTTCTATACCACCGACATCAGCGTAACACTTTGGATTTTGAATAAAAACAAGAAAGCTCGTATTGTAGAACAGAATGGGCAGTTAAAGTGCTACCGCAATAGAGAGAAAGAAATTCTCTTTATGGATCTGCGGCAGATGGGTAGTCCATATGAAAAGAAATATGTAGAGCTGACTGATGAAGAAAGAGCAAAGGTTACTGCGGTTTATCACAACTGGCAACAGGAAGACTACGAGGAAACCTATCAGAATGTGCCGGAATTTTGCTATTCCGCGTCCTTTGACGAGGTAAAAGAAAAAGGCTTCACCCTTGTGCCGAGTCGTTACATCGAGTTTGTCAACCGTGATGAGAACATCGACTTCGATACAAAAATGAAAACACTTCAAACAGAGCTGAAAGAGCTTTTGATTCAAGAGGAGAAGTCAAAAGCGAATTTGCTTGCGGTGTTTAAGGAGCTTGGATATGAAATCGAATTATAAAACTATTGGCGAATTAGTTGAAAGAATAGACCAACGAAATACAGAGGGTTCTATTACCAACCTAATCGGTGTTAGTATAGACAAGAAATTCATATCTTCAGTTGCTAATGTTATCGGAACAGACCTTACTAAATACAAGGTTATTGAAAAGTTCGATTTTGCAGTTAGTCTTATGCAGGTGAGCCGAGATGAAAAAATCCCCGTTGCTTGTCAAAAAGAGTTCGACAAAGCAATTATGTCTCCCGCATATCCAATTTTCAGAGTAAAAGATACAAGTATCATTTTGCCTGAGTATTTAGAAATGTGGTTTATGCGACCTGAGTTCGACCGTGAAGCATCATTTATTGCAGTTGGTGGTGTTCGTGGCAGTATGCCATGGGAAGATTTTGCAAGAATAGAGGTTTGTGTCCCGCCTATCGAGGAACAGCAAAAAATAGTAAAAGCCTATCAGACCATTACGAAACGGATCGAATTGAAGAAGAAGATAAATGATAATTTAGAAGCACAAGCACAAGCGATGTTGCAAAGAAATATCAAAGAAAACAGTAAAAAATCAAAGGTTAATGACCTCATAACCCTGTATGATTTTCTGCGTCGTCCAATATCAGGGCTGGCTCGAGGTGGAATGGAAAGGAACTATCCATACTATGGAGCGGCAGCTTTAATGGATTATGTAGATAACTATATATTCGAGGGAATTTATGGGCTGATTGGTGAAGACGGGACAGTTATGGATGAAGACGGCTACCCTACGATGCAATATGTGTGGGGTAAATTTTGGGTGAATAACCATGCCCACATCTTTCAGGGTAAGAACGGATATTCAACCGAGATCATATATCTTCTTTTAAAAAATACCGTTGTCCAAAACACCGTGACAGGCGCTGTTCAGCTAAAGATAGCCCAAAAGAACCTTCGGAATCTGTCTGTCTTAGTGCCAACTGATGAAAACTTACGGGAAATTGATGCAGTGGTTCAGACATTTTTTAAGTACATTCGAGAAAACTGTGATGAGGTTGCACAGCTCAATAGATTGAATACTGTCATCCTATCAAAAATGGCTGAATACGACGCTGAATTATCATTATAAATAAACAGAAAGGAAGTTAAAATTATGGCTATTCAGCTAACTCTTGGACAAGTAAAGGCTATTATCAAAAAAAGCGAATACTCAATTATAAGTGAAACTCGTGCTGGGAACAACTTGGGAATTGTATTAAAACTTTCAAATGGATGCAATATAAACTGTTGGGATAAAGGCACAGTAAACTGTCAAGGAAAAAACGTAGACGAGATAAATAAAATATTGTCAGAGCTTTACAAACACAAACAACAAGTAATAAAAAGGTCTTTGTTGTGTATGGGCACGATAGTAATGCTAAGACGCAGCTTGAGGCTATGCTCAGAAGATGGGATTTAGAACCTTTAATTTTAGATCAACTTGTTTCTTCAGGTCAAACTATCATAGAAAAATTAGAAGAATATACAAGCCAAGTAAATTTTGGTATTGTTTTAGCTACACCTGATGATATTGGTTATCCAAAGAATGATGAGTCAAAAAAGCAATACAGAGCTCGCCAAAATGTCGTTTTAGAACTGGGAATGTTATTATCAAGGATTGGACGAGAAAAAGTTGCAATTTTACTTTCGCAGGCAGAGGATATGGAAAAGCCATCCGATATTGATGGATTGATATATATTCCATTTAAAGATAACATCGAAGAAACTAAATTGTCTTTAGCAAAAGAGATGCAAAACAATGGCTATGAATTAGATATAGCTAAATTGTAAGAAGTCTGAGGTAACCACATAACCAACTTTAACGAACACACAATATAACTATCCATCCTGGAGCTGCTTACGGATGAACAATATACCTATCTGACAGGAGAGAAAATGCACAAAGAATACATAAATTTTCTTACTTATAATATTTAATTTTCATTTTAATGCTTTGAAATTATTATGTGACTGAGGTGATGAGATGGATAAACAAGAACAGGAAATCAAATCAGTAGATGTAGATTTGCTTGATGAATACTGTAGCAGATTAGCAGATGAAAAAATTTGTATTACAGACGACTATGAATTTGCGAAAACGATTGATTCTGTCATAGAAGGTGACGCGTATTTAAGCAGAGCTCAAATTGAAAAAAGTGTCATTAAATCGGGAGTACAAAAATATTTTTGTTACTACCCGTTAACATCCAATCAGAAAATTGTTTTTGCAAATGATTTAACAGATTTTCTAAAAGTAATTTTGGAAGAAGATAGCGATATAAAATTCAAGCAATTTTACCGTGGACATGGGAACTGGATATTTGATATGATACCAGGAATATACAGAAAGCAGAACCGGAATATTTTGCAATGTGAGTCTCAGTATATTCATGAAATGATTGCTTCATACCCCAACTTTTTCAGTGAATGTAAAACGGCACTTGATTATTTAGTAGTATTACAGCATTACTCATTTCCTACGAGATTGTTAGATTTTACAGAAAATCCTCTTGTTGCATTATATATGGCATGCGCAAGTGAAAAAAGTGATTTTGCAGATGTCATAAGAATAAATGTGGAACCAACTGGTTTTAAATACTATGACAGCGATTCTATTTCATTGCTTGCAAATATGGCTTTTGCAGATGATAAATTTGATGTTAGCGATTATTCCTTTATAGATTATTATCATTCATATGAGGATGACAAAGTAGATAGGGCATATAAGGAACATTACAATACTCTGATAAAACAATTTAATGATAGAGATGATATCACAAGATTTTTGCACCTGGTACGGGGTGAAAAACCTTATTTTAAGGCGAAAATAAAACCGGAACATTTTGACAACGCTATTTTATGGGTAAAAGCCAAGCAAGACTTTCAAAGAATTGTTAATCAAAGCGGGATTTTCGCTGTTTTCGGAATCAATCGAAATAAGCAGAATATGATAGAGTTTCCTTATCAAAAATATAATATGCTGCATATTTTAATCCCGCCGGAGTATAAAGAAAAGATTTTGCATGAATTAGATAAAATACATATCAATCAAGCAACCTTGTATTGTGATATGGATCGAATTACGTCCTTTCATATAGAAAAATTCCGAAAAGAAAGTAAGAGAGGAGACAAGAAAAATGTTTAATGAGCATTCATTAGAATTGTCCGTTATGGAGTTATTCCAAAGTGAGGGATATACCTTTCTCAGCGGCGAGCAAATACATAGAGAACGCTCAGAGGTTTTACTTGCCGATGACCTCCGACAGTATTTGTATAAACGCTACGCAAAGGACGGCATTACCACCGGTGAGGTGGACAGCATTCTGCTTATGCTGCGAAATGTCTCCGGTACGATTTATGAGGCAAACAAAGCAGTTTATAAGCTCCTTTGCGACGGCTTCATCTTAAACCGTGAGGATAGAACACAGAAAGACCTGTATATTGAGCTGATTGACTTTGACACTCCTGAAAACAATAGTTTTAAGGCGGTCAATCAGTTTGAAATCGAAGGCGTAGGCGGTCAGCTTCGTATTCCCGACGGGATAGTGTTTGTCAATGGTATTCCCGTTGTGGTGATGGAGTTTAAGAGTGCCGTGAAAGAAAACACAACCATCATAGATGCATACAAACAGTTGACTGTCCGTTACCGCCGAGATATTCCCGAACTGTTCAAATATAATGCTTTTGTTGTAATCAGCGATGGGGCAAACAATAAATATGGCTCCTTCTTCAGTCCGTATGATTTCTTCTATGCGTGGAGAAAAATCGACTCAGACGATAAGGAATTAGACGGGATCAATTCTCTTGTTACAATGGTAAAAGGTCTTTTCAGAAAAGAGCGCTTACTTGCTGTAATAAAAGACTTTATCTATTTCCCTGATAATTCAGACAAAGATTTGAAAATTGTCTGCCGCTATCCGCAGTTTTTCGCCGCAAACAAACTGTTTGAAAACATCAAACTGCATATGCGCCCCAAGGGAGACGGAAAGGGAGGAACATATTTCGGTGCTACCGGCTGTGGTAAAAGTTACACTATGCTTTTTCTCACCCGTATGCTGATGAAAAGCAAGTCCTTTCACAGCCCCACCATTTTAATTATCACCGATAGAACAGACCTTAACGATCAGCTTTCCAAGCAATTCATCGCTTCTAAAAAGTTTATCGGGGATGAAACGGTTATCAGCATTGAATCCCGTGAAAAGTTACGGGAAGAACTGCAAGGCAGAGAAAGCGGGGGCGTATATTTAACAACCATTCAGAAATTCACAGAAGATTTGCAGCTTTTGACCGACAGAGCAAATGTCATCTGTATCTCCGACGAAGCGCATAGAAGTCAGATCAATCTTGAGCAAAAGGTAAAAATAACTGAGGCTGGCGTGGAGCGCAAATACGGCTTTGCTAAGTATCTACATAATTCTTTGCCCAATGCAACTTATGTAGGCTTTACCGGGACGCCAGTAGACGGAACAATAGAAGTATTCGGCGGCGTGGTGGACGCCTATACGATGACAGAATCCGTCCGGGACGGTATCACGGTCAATCTTGTTTATGACGGTCGGGCGGCAAGAGTCACGCTGGACAACGAAAAAATCAAGCAAATCGAACAATACTATGCGAAATGTGAACGAGAAGGCGCCAACGAACATCAAATTGAAGAAAGTCAAAAAGCAATCGCCAACATGGAGATCATCATCGGCGATCCCGACAGACTGCATGCCGTTGCCGAGGATTTTATAAATCACTATGAAACTCGTGTTGCAGAAGGCGCTACGGTTGCGGGCAAAGCAATGTTTGTATGCATGAACAGAGGTATCGCATATGACCTTTATAAAATCATTGTAGAACTGCGTCCAGAATGGGCAGTTAAGAAAATCGCAGATGATGGGATAGTTCTAACCGAGCAGGATAAAAAAGAGTTAAAGCCTATCGAAAAAATCAAGATGGTAATGACCCGCAATAAGGACGATGAAAAAAAACTCTATGATATGCTCGGAACGAAGGACGACCGCAAGGAACTGGACAGACAGTTTAAGAATGTTAAGTCCAATTTCAAAATTGCGATTGTCGTAGATATGTGGCTGACAGGCTTCGATGTGCCGGAGCTTGATACCATTTACATAGACAAGCCGATTCAGCAGCATACGCTGATACAGACCATTTCCCGTGTCAACCGTGTGTGTGAGGGTAAGGACAAGGGACTGATCGTTGACTATATCGGTATCAAAAAGAATATGAACACAGCTCTTAAAAAATATACTAACTTTGAGAGTGATGAATTTGAAGGAATAGAACAGTCGGTAACGATTGTGAAAGACCAGTTAGAGATATTGGGACAAATGTTCCATAACTTCAACAGCCGAGATTTCTTCGACGGTTCTCCGACAGAGCAGCTTGCTTGTCTTAACAGAGCTACTGAATATGTGCAGCTTTCAGAAGAACTTGAAATCCGTTTTATGGCGGCTGTTAAACGGATGAAACAGGCGTTTAATTTATGCAGCTCCAGCGATAAATTCAGCGATGAGGACAAGGACTATATCCATTTTTACTGTGCTGTGCGCTCAATATTATTCAAGCTGACAAAGGGGGACGCTCCCGATATTTCTCAGATGAACGCAAGAGTGCGTGAAATGCTGGAAGGAGCTATCCAATCTGACGGGATCGAGGAGCTTTTTGAAGCGGGCAAGCATATTTCGGTCGATATTTTCAGCGATGAATATATGGATAAAATCAATGCAATACAGCTTCCGAATACGAAGATAAAGATTTTACAGCGGCTTCTTTCACAGGCGATCGACGAGCTCAAGAAGGTCAATAAGATCATGGGCATAGAGTTTGCTGACAGGTTAAAGCGAGTTGTTGATGAATACAATAATCGTCGCAGAGATGAAGCATACGCCAATGAGGTTCTTGACGATATTGCTGAACAGCTTGCACAGCTTTTATCCGAACTTAAAACAGAAAAAAACTCTTTTGAGAAAATGGGTATCGATTATGAGGAAAAAGCGTTTTATGATATTCTGAAAGCTGTTGCAAAGAAATTTGAGTTTGACTACCCCGATGATAAAATGATTGAGCTTTCCAAACGGATTAAAGGCGTCGTGGACGATAAGGCTCGATATACGGACTGGTCTACTCGTGAAGATATTAAAGCCAATTTACAGGTTGATCTGATCCTTCTGCTTGATAAGTTTGACTATCCTCCGGTTACAATTGATGATGTTTACAAAGAAGTATTGGAACAGGCGGAGAACTTCAAAAAGTATGCGTAAAATACAGCATTACCTTCACAAGTACCTCTTAATTTTACAGCTTCGCGGTATTTCAAATAACAGCCTTGACAAAACTTTCAATCTCCGGTATAATAATAAAACAACCAAATAAAACATACATAAGTCTTATTGCAGAATATAGCCGAGAACAATTGGCTTGACAGCATAGGGCTTATTTTTATCCCCTCTTGATGGTGTGTACCTTGACAAACGCATAAAGAAAAATGTAATCCCTGCACGGATACTGTCAAGGCATACCCATACAGTTTTCACGCAGGGATTTTTACATATCAGTTGAAAGGAGTTAACGAAAACATGATTGCGTCAATATTCTATCTCGTAGGGATAGGCAAGCATATTGTTTGTATAGACGTCGACCTACCGGCCGCCGCATACAAACAGCTTGTCGGGGGTGAACCCCGAACTCAAAAGGAAACGCACAGGGAAAATAAAATGCAGCGGATGAACACCGCTGGTGCGAGTTGTCAGCGGTGATACACCGTCCGCAGAAAGAGAGGACAAAACTAAAACCGACAACAAAACAAAAATGATTGCCATGCGTTTTCGTGAGAGCGATTACACGGCAATCAAAAGAAAAGCTGAAAAAGCAAATATGAACTTCACTGAGTTTGTAACGGCAGCGGCGATGAACAAATCCATTACTATCATAAACGGCTTAGAGGATGTGCTGAAAGAGCAGAAAGCAATCGGCAGAAATCTCAATCAGTTGACAACTCTCTGCAATATGGGCAAGATTGTCTGTCCCGACTTGCGGGAACTGAAAGAACAATATGCCGATATGCTGACCGCGCTTAATGAGATTATCGGGAGGTGTGGATAATAGCAACCTTTACAGCAATCTCAGAAAAGACACAGCCCGCCACAGCTATGAAGCGAGTGCTTGATTATGTGATGCAAGATAAGAAAACTGTAATTGATAGCATTAAACTTGTCAGCGGTCAGAACTGTGTTCCTGAATCATCATACCAAGAGTTTATGCAACCAAGCTTTGATACGGTAAAGCGACAGGTGTGTTCTTCAAACAGTATGTGCAATCCTTTAAACCGGATTGCGGTGCTACGCCGGAGCAGATACACCAAATCGGATTGGAAACGGCAAAAGCCTTTGACGGATTCGAGGTTGTTGTGGCAACGCACATTGACCGCGACCACTGGCATAATCATTTCGTTGTCAACTCGGTAAACTGTGAAACCGAATATAAAATTCAGATCAATGAAAAAGACTTGGAAGAACTATGGCAACGGTCAGATGAAATCTGTCAGCAGTTCGGTTTGCAAGTATTGCAGCCATATCAAAAACCTAAACAACGGTCTTTAAATCAGCGAGAGTACCGTGCTGCATTACGCGGTAACAGCAAAAAGCTGAAAATTAGCAACGCCATAGATTATGCGGTAGCAATGAGCCGAAACAAAAAGCAGTTCATCGAGCAGTTACAGAAACTCGGATACGGTGTGAAATGGATAGATCATGATAAATATATCACCTATACAACACCGGACGGTCAGCGGTTTCGGGACAACCGCTTGCTCGATGACAAATATTTAAAAACTAATATGGAGGAATTATTTGCTTATGAATATGGAGCAGTTAAAACAGATCAATCAAATACAAACGATAACCGAGCAGATGGTAGACGCTTTGACAGAACCGATACAGCCGATATACTTGATGTTGAAACCCGAACAGTACAATCTGTTGGCACAGCACATTTCACAGACTGGAAACGCCATTGTGCGAAAGACGGATTTGATATCCGAGTTGCCAACGCATCAGGATTTGAACAATCTAACGGTGCAGACGCTCAGACCGTATTTAGCAGAGATGCGAAAGATAACGGCAGACAAGCTGGACTCAATAGAGTATTCCACCAAGGACAAATTATCGAAGCAGACGGAATCCTTGAAAGAGCAACTACACAAGGGGAGATCAAGCGTATGATGAACGAGCTGAAAGCCAAGGATCTGACGCCATGGAAACTCAAACTGAAATGGGCGGCGGTTGGAGCGATATTGCCGTCAATAGCCTGTATCTTGCAGCTGATCTTGCGATGATCGGAGGTATGGACAATGAGAAATCCAAGCCAAAATATGTCCATGAACGAAAGCACGGGCAGAAGAAAAAACAAACTCAAGACAGCCAAAACGATGGCGGTATGCAAATGAATATGTAAGGAGGAATGACCCGACAACAGTTAAAATAATAGCCGTGTTGCCTTATGGCAGCAAGCAAATGGAAGATACCGAAACACGAATTGGAAACGCTGGCAAGATGTTTCTTGCCGGATATACAAGACTTTTTCGAGAGCCAGGAAGGCAGAAAGGAATACGAGGCATGGAAGGAGGAACAGGACAAAATAAAGGCACAGAGAGCCGATAAAACGGCTTAAAACGCAAGCAAGGCAGGGAGTGAAAACTCTCTGCCTTGTGGCATTTATACCTTGCTATTGAAATTAGGATAGTCGAAGAAAACAATAAATCCGAACCCATCTCCAACAAGGACAAGGTTCGGATTTATACTGTTTGGTGCGGATAACAGGACTTGAACCTGCATGAACTTGCATTCACTAGAACCTGAATCTAGCGCGTCTGCCAATTCCGCCATATCCGCTTGCCGGGAATAAAACAGCCACTGAAAATCAGTGGCTGAATGGTGCGAGAAACGGGACTTGAACCCGTATGGTAAAACCACACGCCCCTCAAACGTGCGCGTCTGCCAGTTCCGCCACTCTCGCATAACTTTCTGCGACGCCCATTATTATACCCGATTTTTCCGGAAATGTCAATACCTAAATCAGAGTTTTTTGCAAATTTCGGATCATTATTTTTTTATGTGGATTTTTATCCAAGGTTATGTTATAATGATAAAAATCATAAACCACGCCAAGAGGAGGCTTTGATATGCCGCTTGCTTCAATCAATATCGAAATATTCGTGTCATATCTCAGAAGCTTCATCACCATAACCGGAAACACCCTGCTCGTCCTTTCCTTTACGGAGTCCAAACGCTCCAAAAGCGTCAGCGCATTTTACATTATCATGGGCTTTTTGATTTCTCTCATCATTGCCACGCTGATGTTCAGACCGTCCGACGAAATGGAATTCGTCTCCTCTACCATGGTGCTGTGCTGCATGATCGTTTCCTCCACGCTGATTTTTTACACGAAAGACGGCTTCTTTCAGACGGTGCTGAATATTTTTACACAGATCAATATTTACTTTATCATATCCTATTTCGCCTATACGCTCACAGAAGCCTTCTTCCTCGACAACGTTTGGGCGGAAATCTATATCCGAATCACACTGTATGCGGTCACCTTATGCGTCTCTTATACTTATCTCCGAAAGCCGTACCGGCAATACATAAAATATCTGCATAAGGGATGGGTCAACCTCGCCGTCATGGCTTGCGGCTTTTCCATCCTTTTCACCTTTGTCTTTTTGATTCCGGTCCCCTTTTACGAAAGAGAGCCGTATAACAATTATATCTGCATTTCCGCTATTATCCTGATGCTCTGTGTCTATGCGATGTCGATATTGAGCTTCGATCAAGCCATGAAAAACGTAAACAGGGAAATCCTGCTTGGCAGACGCGAGCAGCAGCTCCATTATTTGGAGGGACAGCTTGTCACGCATAAGGAAAGCGATGCCATGGTCAAAAAGCTGCGCCATGACCTCCGTCACCATGACGCCGTGCTTCTGAAAATGCTGGAGGACGGAAAAACCGAGCAGGCAAAGGCGTTTCTCGCCGAACACAGCACAAAAATCGAGAAGATCCGCGATATGCTATACTGCCGGAACACGGTCGTCAATTCGGTTTTATCGACATACGCCAGCGTAGCCATGGAGAAGGGCTATCGCGTCAATATCATCGCCAACATCCCTGAGGATATCAGGATCGAATCCGTGGATCTCGCCGGACTTCTTGCCAACATCATCGAAAATGCCATCGAGGCCTGCGGCAAAGTAAAGGAAGGCACGCCCTTTATCGACATGCAGTGCGATTATGAACAAGAAACGCTTCGCATCACCCTCCGAAATTCCTGTACAAAAGCGCCGGATTTTATCGGAGGTTTGCCGCGGACCACCAAGCCGGGCGGCGGAATCGGACTGCAATCCGTCATGTCGATCGTGAACGAATACGACGGACTTGCCAAATTTGAATACCAAGACGGCGTCTTTATCTCAAAAATCATGATACGGGAAGCAGAAGCTCCCGTATCTTCCGAAAGCGCTTCCTAATAAAACAGAACTACTAAAATCTGTTACGGAAAGCATCTTCCCGACGTCTCCGTATTAACCGAAAAAAAGAGCAAGACGGCACACAGCGATCTTATCGCATGTGTGCCGTCCTCCTTTCTATCAGGAAATCGGCGCTTCGTCTTTCATTTCCTTTTTGGAAGAAGAAAGAATCTTCACATCGTCCTTTACATAGGAGCGAATCATCTGATGCTCGCCTTGGAATTTTACCTTTACAATGCCGGAAAGCGGATTGATCTCGCAGACAGTCCCCCGTCCGTCCGGCGTATCGACAAAACTGTCAAGCTTCGGCAGCTTTTTCAGCTCTTCCTCATATACCTCGTGCTCATAGCGCAGACAGCACATCAGTCTGCCGCACGCGCCGGAAATTTTCTGAGAATTGAGAGACAGATTCTGCTCCTTGGCCATCTTGATCGAAACCTGCGCGAAATCGTCGAGAAATTTTTTGCAGCAGAACGGCCTGCCGCAGACGCCAAGCCCGCCGATGAGCTTCGTCTCGTCACGGATGCCGATCTGGCGAAGCTCGATCCGTGTGCGGAATACCGACGCAAGACTCTTTACAAGCTCCCTGAAATCGACGCGCCCGTCCGCGGTAAAATAGAAAAGCAGCTTGCTGTTGTCAAAGGTATACTCCACGTCCACAAGCTTCATTTCAAGCTTATGCTCCGCGATCTTCTGGGCGCATATTTTGGCAGCCTCTTTCTCCTTGCGCTTGTTTTCCTCGTAAACGCGGTCGTCCTCCTGCGTCGCGCGGCGCAGGACCGGACGCAGCGGCAGGACCACTTCCTTTTCCGTTACGGTTTTGTTGCCGACGGCCACCGTGCCGTATTCAATCCCGCGCGATGTCTCCACGATCGCATGGTCCCCTTCGGAAAAGCTCATGTCCCCCGGCGCAAAATAATAGATTTTGCCGGTCGTCTTGAACCTGACGCCGACAATATCATAGGTTATATTCTCCGAGGCGGCCTCGTCCATGCCGTCTCTGTTCATTTCGTCTTTCATATTGATTGAAACCTCGCCTTTCATCCTGATTCACATAAGCGCATATGCGGGATCAGGAAATTCTTCCCTATCAAACCGCTTTCCAAAGCGCCATAGCCAAAACGGCCGCGGCAAGGGAAAGATTCGGATTAAACCGCAGATCTCCTTTGACCGAGTTTACGGCGTCGAACGATTTTACAATCGAGCCGGTGGCAAACGTCATCGCGTATCGCCGCACCTCATCCTCCGTAAAGAAATCCGGCGGCGCTTCCTCCGTGCACCTTGCACGCGCAATGTCCCCATAGGCGGAAAGAAGATGTCCGGTCAGGGCCTCCAGAGCCTCCCGCGTTTGAGCAAAATCGCAAATACGCTTCAAAAATTCATAGTAAGAAACGCCTCTGCCTTTCATAGCCTGTCCCTCGACCGCCAGCTTTGCCGCCGAATATGCCGCAAATTCGGATTCGCCGTTTTCCAAAATTCTGCGGAGCCTTCCGATCGCACCGTTCGCCATCCGAACCGCAAAATTGAGCTTTTCCGCGTCGTCGGCGCAGGATAACTTCACACGCCGCGCGTAATCTGCGAGGGCGTGCTCGTCAAATACCTGAAGCGAAACCTTTTGCGCCCGCGAGCGCACGGTCGTGAGCAGAGAGAGCGTGTTCTCACACAGCAGAAAAAGATAAACATTCCGCGGCGGCTCCTCGACGATCTTCAAAAGAGCATTCTGCGCTTGCGGCGTGATGCGGTCCGCCTCGTCAAAGATATAGAACTGGAAGCCAAGCTCGGAGGGCGCAAGATACACGGAAGCCGTGAAATCGCGCACGGCTTCCACTCCGATCGTTTTTTTGCCGTCCTCTCCCCGTGAAAGGATCCGAACATCGGGCGAAAGCCCTTCGAGAATGCGGCGGCATTGTTTGTCCCGCTCCTCCGAAGCATCGTCCGCGGCTGCAAGCGCCGCCGCAATGCGGAGCGCAAACGTCTTTTTTCCCCCGCCGGACGGCGCCTCGAGGATATACGCATGGGAAAGCCTTCCCTCTCGGATCAAAGCCTCAAAAAACGATTTTTGCCGCTCGTTGCCGAAAATATCGCCGAAAAAATCCATCAGTAGCAATAAAATTTCTCAACATCGATGATGAAAACGGTAGCGCCGCCCACGCTCACATCGGTATTGGAGGAGCCGAGCGCGCCGGCCGTTCCAAGCGGCATGGCGGTCGGAATGTTTTTGACTCTCTTCTTGCTGTGAGCGCGGATAATCTCAAGCGCGCGCTCCACTCTCTCGTCCTCCGTCCCGACAAAAAAAGTCGAGTTCCCGTTGAGCAGAAAACCGCCCGTAGATGAAATTTTCGTGATATGATATCCTTCCGCCGTAAGACCGGTATTGACAAAATGGGCGTCGTCGTTGTTGACGATAGCGATGATAAGCTTCATAAACGATCCTCCTTCGCCGATATGCTTCCTATTTTTATTTTATTATAACAAAGATACCGGCTTTTGTCAACGAAAAGTCCCCGACGGGCAAAAACTTTCCGAGAAAAGAAAAAGGTTCCGGCGCACAGAAATGTACGCCGGAGCTTTGCTTTTTTATTTCTTCGGATGGCTCCTGAATATCAGCGCAAACAGATAGCCGAATACGATCGCGGCCGCGATTCCGGCTGCAGTCCCGGTAAGGCCGCCTGTCAATGCGCCGATGAGTCCCTTTTCGTTCACCGCTCTTTTAACACCCATGGCCAGCGAATATCCGAAACCGGTAAGAGGCGTCATCGCGCCGCAGCCGGCAAATTCGACGAGAGGTCCGTAAAGCCCTACTGCCGTCAGAATCACGCCTGCACTGACATAGACGACCAAAATTCTCGCCGGCGTCAGTCCGGTCTTGTCGATCAAAATTTGAGCGACGACACAGAAAAGTCCTCCAATGACAAAGGCTTTCAGCAAATCGATCCATAATTCCATGCCGTTATCCCCTTTCCGCTGAAATCCGCACGAGATGCGCGATCCCCGGTATGGTGCAGCCCTGCTTCAGACTGTCCGTACTCATCAGCGCGCCGGTCGCGATATACAGCACGTTTTTGAGCTCGCCCTTTTGAAAGCGTCTCATGATATGTCCGCAGACGACGGAGGCGCTGCATCCGCAGCCGGAGCCGCCGCAATGCACATCCTGCGAATCGCGTCCGTAAAGCATAAGCCCGCAGTCGTTATATACGTTTTGAACGTCATATCCGGCACTCTTCATAAATTCCACGGTGATGGCATGACCTTCAAGCCCAAGGTCGCCCGTCACGATCAAATCGAAATCGTCCGGACGACGGCCGGTATCCTTAAAATATTTCGTCATCGTATCGATGGCTGCCGGCGCCATAGCGGCGCCCATGTTGTTGGCGTCGTTGATCCCCTTATCGACAATCGTACCCGGCAGCACCTCCGTGATATACGGTCCCGCACCCGTATTCGACAGGATCACGGCGCCCGCGGCCGTAGCCGTCCACTGTGAGGTCGGCGTGCGCTGTCCGCCGTATTCAAGCGGAAATCGAAACTGCCGTTCCGCCGAGCAGAAGTGAGACGAGCTGATGGCGGCGCACTTATCAAAATAACCGGCATTGATCATAAGAGAAGCCAGCATGGTTCCCTCGGCAAAGGTGGAGCAGGCGCCGTAAAGCCCGAAATACGGCTTTTCAAAGCTGAGAAGTCCGTATGCGGAGCCTGTACACTGATTGAGCAAATCCCCGGCGAAAATCGCCTTGATCGCATCGGGAGAAAGCTTCGCCTTGGCAAGCGCGGTGTTGAGCGCAAGCCGCTGCATCTCGCTCTCCGATTTTTCCCACGTGTCCATACCGAAGGTATTGTCCTCATCGTGAAGATCGAAATCGTCGCCGAGCGGGCCGTCATGCTCTTTTTTCCCGACAACGGCGGCGTAGCCGATAACGGACGGCGCGCGCTCCAGCTTGATTACATTCATACAAATAACCCCCATATCCAATAGATGACGCCGTACAGCACCGACGTCAGAACGCCGTATACGATAACGGGTCCGGCGATGGTAAACATCTTCGCTCCGACGCCCATGACAAAGCCCTCGCTCTTGTCGTCGATGGCAGGCGCTGCCATCGCGTTGGCAAAGCCGGTAATCGGAACCAGCGTACCGGCGCCGGCAAATCGCGCAATATCGTCGAAAACGCCGATCCCCGTCAAAAACGATGCCAAAAACACCAAAGTGACCGGCACAAGGCTTTTCACGGTATCCTCCGGAAGCTTCCAAAACAGATACAAATGATAAAGCCCCTCCGCAAACGAGCAGATCAGTCCTCCTACCAAAAAAGCACAGATACAGTCCTTGAAAATCGGAGACTTCGCCATATGTTTTTTCGCATATTTTTTATAAGATTTTGAATCCGTATTCATGATCAAACCTCCTAAGGCCGCAGCGTGCGGCAAATTCCAGCAAAAGCGGCAAGCAAAAATTACACTCCCCGCCATGTCAAAAGGAATAAAAATCTTTCTGTGAAATATTCTCCCACATACGGCGGAATTTATTTATGGAACATTTTTCGAAAATTCCGAAAAAAGGATTTGACATTTGCCTAAAATGTGCTACAATAAAGAGAAAGTAGAGTGTTTGATGACAGCTACATACACTTACTCAAATTATAAATTTTCGCTGTCGAGAATAGGAGAAGATTATGCCTTATGTAATTGACGCCGAAAAATGTATCGGATGCGGTGCCTGTGCCGACGGATGTCCTGTCAGCGCGATTTCCGAGAAAGACGGAAAATACGTGATCAACCCCGAAGAGTGCGTTGATTGCGGCGCATGTGCGGGAACATGTCCTGTCGAAGCTCCCGAGCAGCAGTAAAAAGCATTTCCGCATGCGGCGGAGCTCCCGCCGCATGACGGCTTCCGCCGCATATTACCGCAAAAAACGCAGGTTCGTTATCGAACCTGTGATTTTTTATGAAAATCGATTATTTTTTGGGAAATCATTCATTTTTATCCTCAAAATGTGGTATAATAATCCCATAAATGCGAAAGCATTTATGTTGAGTTAAATTAGAAACACGGTAAAGCTCAAAATGGATATAGATTGCTGCAAATTTTATGCGATAATCCCATAAATGCGAAAGCATTTATGTTAAACTAAATCAGAGATACAGCAAGACTCAAAATGGGTATCGATCGCTGTCTGTTCTCACTACATAATCCAACAATTTGCAAAACCATTCAAAAATATAAAAATCATACAAGCCGTTCGATCAGCGGCGAGAGGAGCTCCCCAATCCATGATACAGAACGCAATTCTTCCGGTCCTGCTCGGTGCAGACCTCAACTGCTACAGCGTAGCCCGCGCCTTTCATGAAGCCTATGGCGTAAAATCCCATGCCTTCGGCCGATACGTCCTCGGTGCCACGCAGCACAGCAAAATCATCGATTTCACCGTCATTGAAGAATTGTGCGAACCCAAAATTCTTTTGGAAACGCTCATAAAATTTGCCGAAAAAAATCCCGGAAAAAAGCTGCTGCTCTTCGGCTGTACCGACGCATATGCCGACCTTATCATCGAAAACCGAGAAGCGCTTTCCCCATACTATTTTTGTCCGTGCCCCGACGGAAAGCTCGCAAAAACGCTGATTTCCAAGGACGCCTTTTACGAGATGTGCGACAAATACGGAATCGATTATCCGAAAACCGTCGTTCTTCGGACGGTTTCCGACATGGAAAAGCTCGCCGCGCTTCCTTTCGCCTATCCTATTATCATCAAGCCGGCAAGCTCGATCCGGTACTGGCAGCATCCGTTCGACGGCATGAAAAAGGTCTATAAAGCGGATAACCCAAAAGAGGCGGAAAGCATCATAAAGCAAATCTTTTCCTCCGGCTACGACGACGCGGTTATCGTGCAGGATTTCATCCCGGGCGATGATTCCGGCATGTATGTCCTCACCGCTTATTCCGACCGGAACGCAAAAGTAAAAATGATGTGTCTCGGACATGTCCTTTTGGAAGAACACACGCCGAAAGGACTTGGCAATCATGCCGCGATCCTGACGGAATATCAGGCTGAGCTCATGGAAAAAATGAAAGCTTTCCTTGAAAGCACCGGCTATCAGGGCTTTTCCAATTTCGACATCAAATTCGATCCAAGAGATGGGAAATTCAAGGTATTTGAGATCAATCTCAGGCAGGGACGCAGCAATTATTACGTGACACACGCAGGCGCAAACATCGCGCGCTATCCCGTAGGCGATTTGGACGGTACGCTTCCCGCCGATACGGATATCGTCAAAGAACCCGCCTTTTGGCATACCGTTCCCAAAAAAATCATATATTCTTATATCCGGGACAAAAACACGCGGAAATCCGTAAATAAGCTCGTAAAGAATGGAAAATCCGGCACTTCCCTGTGGTATCGCTATGACCTGCGGGCAAATCCGATGCGGCTTGCTTACGTCGCCATTCACAATTTTCGGTATTTCAAAAAATACAAACGATATCCGTAATATACCCGGCTATTATCCCACAGCACCGGATAAAGCTTCACTGAGATCAGGCGCCGCCATGCGCCGCGGAGGTGTCATATGGCAAAAACACTCGGCATATTGGGAGGACTCGGTCCCGCCGCAAGCGTATATTTCTATCAGATGATCACCGAGCATACCTTTGCTCTGCGGGATCAGGACCACCTCGACATCGTTCTCATCAGCGGCGCGGGAATCCCTGACCGAAGCGACTTCATTTTGGGAAAAAGCGGTCAGTCTCCGCTCCCCCTCATGAAAGAGGACGTTTTGAAGCTCGCCCGTGCGGGCGCCGACCTTATCGCGATCCCCTGCAATACGGCGCATTATTTTTTCGACGAACTGGAAAAAATCTCTCCGGTCCCCGTTCTGAATATCGTAAAGGAAACGGTAAAGCTTGCAAAAGAGGCGGGCATACATAAGCTCGGCATCTTGGCGACAACCGGCACCGTCGTCGCCGGCGCCTATCAGCGGGCTTGCTCGGATATCGGCATCGACTACCTTCTCCCGTTCGACGAGTCTCAAGAAGTTTTGATGAACATAATTTATCAATCGATCAAAACCGCTAACACTCCGGACACTGATAAATTTCTTGAGATCGTGACGGAGCTGTATGCCGGCGGATGCGACGCCGTCGTGCTCGGCTGCACGGAGCTGTCCCTCATCCCGCAGACGGCGGCATTCGAGTCGTATCGCTTTATCGATTCCCTGCTGGTCCTTGCGAGAAAATCGATACTCGAATGCGGAAAAATCCCCTGCGGCTTTCCGGATATCTATACATATATGGACAAAGCCTTCGTGTAGAAAAACCCGATATCACGTAAAACCCTCAACTGCCGATGAAAGGCCGGTCTCCTCATGATGAAGCTCACCGATTTGATTCAGAATATAGACTATACCGTATATCCCGAGAATGCGGCGCTTCACGCGCTTTCCGTTTCGGATATCGCATACAACTCAAAAAAAGCCGGAACGGACATTCTTTTTGTATGTCTTGCCGGCGCCGCGGCGGATGGCCATGATTTTGCCGCAGATGCTTATGCGCGCGGTTCAAGGATTTTCGTCTGTGAAAAAAAGCTCCCGCTTCCGCAGGACGCCGTACAGCTGATAACGGAAAACACGCGGCGTGCGCTGGCTTCTCTTTCCGCCGCGCTGTTCCGTCACCCCGAAAGGAAGCTGCGTATCATCGGCGTCACCGGAACAAAGGGTAAATCCACGATCTGCGAAATGGCGCGCCACATCCTGACCAAAAACGGGATCCGCGCCGCTTCCGTCGGAACGGTCGGCGTCCGCATCGACGATACGCTCACGCCCACCGGCAATACGACCCCCGAGAGCTATGAGCTTTATCGGATCTTTTCCGAAATGGTCGACCGCGGCATCGAATATGCCGTCATCGAGGTTTCCTCCCAGGGAATCAAGCTCGACCGCATCTTCGGAATCCCGTTTTTCGCAGCGGTCATGACCAATCTTTCCGAGGATCATATCGGCCTGCATGAACATCCCGATTTTGAAGATTACAAGCGGTGCAAAATGGCGCTTTTCCACCGCTGTGAGGTCGGTATTTTCAACGCCGACGATACATATTTTGAAGAATTTGCAGAGCAGGCGCCATGCCGCAAAATCACGTATTCCCTCACGTCGGAAAGCGGGGAGGCGGACTTCACTGCTCATTCGATCGCGCCCGTTCTCACGCCTGACGGCGGATTCGGCGTTTCCTATACCGTCCGCCATGGAGTCGAGCGCGCCGATGCCGTTCTGCCGTTTCCCGGCGCTTTTTCCGTATCCAATGCGCTTGCCGCAATCGCCATAGGCGAGCTTGCCGGAATCCCGCTTCAAAGCTCAGCCGCGGCGCTGCGCGACGTTGCCGTAAACGGCCGATTTGAAATCGTAAAAACGCCGCTTCCCGCCGTCATCTTCGTCATCGATTATGCGCACAACGGAGAAAGCCTTACCGCGGCGCTCGCTACGCTGCGCGCTTACAAGCCGCGCCGGCTTGTCTGTCTTTTCGGTTCGGTCGGCGGACGTACTGAAATCCGCCGGCGTGAGCTTGGGATCGCCGCCTCGGAGCATGCCGATTTTTCTATTCTGACAAGCGACAATCCCGACGCGGAATCGCCTCGGGATATCATCCGCGACATTGAAAGGCATATGACCGGCGCCTCCTATATCGTCATCCCCGACCGCAGAGAGGCGATCGAATACGCGGTTAGAAACGCCAAGGAGGGGGATGTAGTACTTCTTGCCGGCAAAGGACACGAAACCTATCAGCTCATAAACGGCAAAAAATATCCCTTTTCGGAACGGGATATCCTTATGGAAGCCGCAGCCCGCCTGAAAGGCTCGGTCGGCGTCCCGTAATTTTATAAAAAGCAAAAAAGCTGCCGACTTCTGTCGGCAGCTTTTTCATGGAAGCTGGACACGAATTTCCCGATTTTTCTTGCATATCCATCCATTTTTGACAATTACAGTGCAATCTAATATTGACAAAAAGAAAAAATATGATATACTGTAATGGCATATTTTTGAATAATATGAAAAAAGTCTGTAAACAATTCGGCATATCCCTCTTCAAAAAATGCAAAATCATGTCGAAAGGAATATTTTTTCAACATTATGAGTTGGTTTCTTCTTTCCATTATCACTCTCATCTTTTGGAGCGGATCGGATCTGTTTTCCAAGATCGGATGCCGCGACGGCAAGGATAAATACTCTCATCTGAAAATGATCACGGCCGTCGGACTTATCATGGGAATCCATGCTCTCTATGAAATTTTCGCGCAGGATACCGTCATCAATTTCGATATCATTCTGCATTATCTGCCGGTCTCCCTGCTCTATATTCTCTCCATGGCGCTCGGATATGTCGGACTGCGCTACATCGAGCTTTCCGTTTCCTCGCCGATCTGCAATTCCTCCGGCGCTTTGGCTGCGATCGCCTCCATCATCTTTTTCGGAACGGAGGGCATGGGCGCACCTCATTACATCGCGCTCATTCTGGTATGCGCCGGCGTCGTCGGACTCGGCTTCGTCGAGGCGCACGAGGACGAGGAGCTGCGCGCAGAACGCCAGAAGATCTCCAATTTTAAATATGCAAAGTCATGGAAGGCGCTGTGCCTCCCGATCGCGTATTGTATTCTCGATGCAGCGGGCACCTTTGCGGACAGCATCGCGCTGGAAACCCTCGAGGAGGATTCGGCGAATGTCGCCTATGAGCTGACGTTCCTCGCGGCGGGCGCCGTATGCTTTGTCTTTGTGCTCATTGGAATGATCCGCAAGAAAACCTCCTTTATTCCGAAAGCCGACGGCGCAAAGCTGATCGGCGGAATCTGCGAAACGATCGGACAATCCACCTACATATTCGCCATTGCCGACCGGGAGCATTTTGCCATGTCGGCGGCCATTATCTCCGCCTACTGCGCAGCTTCCGTCATCTGGAGCCGCATCTTCTTGAAGGAAAAGCTCTCCTATAAGCACTATATCGCCATCACGATAACTGTCATCGGCATCGTCGTCATGGGCATCCTCGATATGTAACATAAAAAATAAAATCCCCCGCAGGCTTGTCGTCGGGGGATTTTTGTCGGCATTCTGACCGAAAGGACACCATATCCGTTATAAAAGCTACAACAAGCAACAGAAAAGAAAAATCCCGGCCGGAAGGCCGGGATTTTTCTTTTTTACAGACTTCTCATCCATTCGTCGATGATATTATTGCCCCAAAACAGTCCCGATTCGGTAAACGCGACGCATCCGTCCGTCACCGTTATCAGTCCATCCTCCTGGAATCGGTCAAGAGACTCTTTCCACAGCGAAAAAAGATCCCTGCCAAGCCTCTCCGACCATACGGCAAGCTCCGCCCGTCCCTTTTGCAGCTCGTAAATCAAGGCGTCCAAGAGCCGATACATCGGCTGAACGAGCCGTCCCGCTCTGCTGATGCGCACCGTTTCCGATAAAATGGGAACCTTTGCCGAATTATGATAGAGATAGTTTTCGATATTCCCGCCGGCGCCGTGTCCCAGCGCGATGCAGCTTCCTCCCGTATGCCGGATATTCATATAATCGTAGCGGTCGATGCCGTCTCTGACAAGCTTTGTCAGCTCAAGCGGTCGGAAGCCGTCCACGGCAAGCGTATGCAGAATCGTTTGGAACATCTCGTATTCATATCCGGTGTCGGACAGCAGCGCACGCTCCTTTTCGCCAAGCTTATGGTAGATAGGTGTTTTCTCATGGAGGATCAGCGGATAAAATGACAGCCCTGCAATCCCAAGCGAGCGGATAACGGCAAGATCCGCTTCAAGCCGCTGCATCGTCTGCCCGGGATAGTGATAGATGAGATCGATGCTCGTATTGGCAATGCCGGACTCGATCGCCCGTCTTACGCTGTGCGCCGCATGCTCACCGCTGCCGCGTCTGCCGAGAAGCGTTCTTCCCTCGTCGTCAAAGGTCTGAATGCCGATCGAAAGGCGGTTGACACCGCCTTTCTTGAGTACCTCCAGCATCTCCGCGGTCAGCTCCGTTGCGGAGGATTCCACGCTGATCTCCGCCTCCGGTGCGATATCGAAGCAAGTCCGAAGCTCAGTCAGAACAGCATCCATCTGCTCCGGCAGGAGCGCCGTCGGCGTTCCGCCGCCGAAGTTCACAGCATCGATCGGCGCCCGCATATAGGGATATTCGCAGATGCGGTGCATCTCCTCGATCAGATACCGGTGATAGTCGCGCCGGCGAAGCTCGTCCGGACGGTGGAACGGACAAAAGCTGCATATCTTATTGCAGAACGGCACGTGAAGATAGATCACCCGCCGACTCGCAGCAGACTCGTTCAACATCCTCTCGACATAGGACAAAACGGATTCGGCCGACGTATATTTTTTCTTCAATTCTCCCGACGCATCGTGATGAGATTTATATCGGAAGGTATACATCGCTCAGTTTTCTTCTTGGAAAGAAAATGTCGTATCCGGATAAAGGATCGCCGCAAGCTTCTGATATGCCTCGGCAAAGCGGCTGTTCGGCTTGTTGTGGAAGAGCGATTTCTCCAAATAGTATACTTTGCCCTCCTGGACAGCTTTCAAGGACTGCCATACGGGATTGCTTCCATAGATGCTTTCCACCGATGCTCTCGCTTCATCCTCGCTGGCATGGCACTGCACCACGATGATATCCGGATTGGCGAGAAAAACGGTCTCGAGATTGATCTCCAGCCGCTCCGCCGAAGTCGTGTTCTCCCACGTATCCACAATGTTGATCGCGTTCATTTCAGTCAGCATACCGCCGACAACCGTGCCGGAAGTGTTCGCCTGAAGGCTTTCGGCTCCGTTGTAAAACATGCTGAACACGGTCGGATTGTTTTCGGTCGGGCATTCCATCAATACGTCGACAACGTCGTCCAGCGCCTTCATGGCGACGCTGTCCCAAAGCTCCGGATTACCGGTGATGTTGCAGAACACCTTGAACCATTTCAGATAATCCGAGAAATCGTTATAGCTCATTGCGATAACCGGAATATTCGCGGCAGCCGCCGGCGACTGGATGGTGGAATAGCCGCTCATCGCCGTTGAGCAGATGATAAGATCGGGCTGCAAGGCGATAATGGTTTCCACATCCCACTTTTTGCCGGAGGAAGAGGTCGCGACCGTCACGACGCCCTCGTCCTGCGTGATATCTCTGCCGATATATTCTTTATAAAGCGTGACGGAGGAATCGCCGCCGATACAGCCGGCTACCGTGCCGCCCGCCTCATACCAAAGCGTCGTGAAGCTTGCGTAGAGATTGACGGTTTTGCCCGGATTTTTCGGAACCGTGATCGTACTGCCGTCTACGGAAGATGCGTCGGTGAACGTGACAGCGTCATCCGTAACGATCACTTTGTCGGCCTCAGCGAGGAATTCCGCTTTCAGACGTTCTCTTTTTTCCTTCAATGCGACCTCATCGTCACCGGTAGAAGGCGCTGTCGTATCCTCAGGCGGTGTCACCTGAGCCGTCGTGCCGCTGCTGCTGGTCGTGTCTTCCGGCTCATCGGTTTGGCCGCAGCCCGCAAGGACGGCAATCCCCGCCAGCATGCAGATGCACAGAATAAAAGAAATGATTTTTTTCATGTTGTTTCTCCTTTGTGAAATGTTGTTTTCATCGGTATAAACCAGGGACATCCATGGGAGGTGTCCTCAAATACCCTCGCCTCAATTTCAAAAATATCCTCTAAATTTTTTTCGGTCAGCACCTCGGCAGGCGTGCCGCCGACATAAAGGTTCCCATTTTTGATCGCATACAGAAAATCGGAATACCGCGCCGCAAGGTTCAAATCGTGCAGCACCATGACGATCGTGATGCCGAGTTCCCGATTCAGCTTGCGGACAAGCTCCAAAACCTCAACCTGATAGCTGATGTCGAGATACGTCGTCGGTTCGTCCAAAATCAAAATCTCCGGCTCCTGGCAAATCGACATCGCGATCCATGCGCGCTGCCGTTCACCTCCGGAAAGCGTCGCAAGCGCCTGATTTTGCAGATCGACAAGCCCTGTCATCTCCAAAGCCCCGTCGATCACCGCGGCATCCGCCGCCGTAAGTCCGCGTCCGAATTTTGAATACGGATACCGCCCATACGATACAAGCGTGCGCACATCGATATCCGGCGGCGACGTATGCACCTGCGCAAGATACGCGATCTTTTGGGCGAGCAGCTTCGGCGCGTAGCGCTTCAGCTCTCCGTTCTCATATATGGCGTCGCCGGATTTCGGCGTCACCGCCTTGGACACCGTTTTGAGAAGGCTCGATTTGCCGCAGCCGTTCTGACCGATGATGGTGACGACCTTTCCCTTTGGGATTTCCAAATTTAGATTTTCCAATACCGTTTTTTTGCCGAAACGGATAGTAATGTTCCGAAAACCGAAATACATGCACTCACCCCCCGTCCTTTTGCCTTGTACGGAGCAAATAGAGGAAAAACGGCGCTCCGATAAAGGAAAGAATGATGCTGACCGGAACCTCTCCGGGCGGCAGGATCACACGGCCAATCGTATCGCAGACCGTAACGAGCGTGAAACCGAGCAGCGTCGATGCCGGAAACAGATATTTGTAATCCGAGCCGACCAGCATTCTTGCGATATGCGGCACGATAAGTCCGACAAAGCTGATGAGTCCCGCCACCGAGATGGCGGCGCCTGCAAGCAAGGAGGAAACCGCGATCAGAAAGAAACGGAACCGCTCCGTGCGAAGCCCCAAAGAGTTCGCCGTTTCGTCTCCGAGCATCAGAATATTCATTTTGGAAGGAAGGAAAAGACACACGAACATACCGCACAGCGCATACGGAAGCACCATCCGGAAGCTGTCCCAGCCGCAGCCGTTGAGACCGCCGACAAGGAAGCCGGAGGCATTGCCAAGCGACTCGGCGAAAAAGGTTTTGATGATGTCGTTGAACGCGCTGAACAACGCCGACACCGCCATGCCCGACAGGATCATTTTGACGGGGCTCACGCCCTTTTGATAGGCGAGCGCGTAAATGAGCATCGTCGTCACAAACGCGCCGATAATAGAGCCGATCGGCAAAAGATAGGAATACGCGGGAAACGCCACAAGCGTCAGATATCCGATGAAGCTTGCGCCGCCCGTCACACCGATGGTGGACGGCGATGCCATCGTATTGCGCATGACGCCCTGTAAGATACAGCCGGAAAGCGAAAGGCAGATCCCGACCAGTCCCCCCACCAGCACGCGCGGAAAACGCAGATTCCAAATGAGCAGCCGCGCGGTGCTGTCGTCGTTGATCCAAAGCGCTCGCCACACCTCGGCGATCGAAAATTTCACCGAGCCGATCCCTACGCAAATAAGAACAGAGAGCACGCTCGTCACCGCGAAAATGAGAATCACCAGCAGCTTTCCGAAATACGGCTTATGCTTTCCCGTTTGTTTGGATTGTGCCGTCATAGATTTTCGAGAAAGCTCCTTACCGCCTCCGCCGCATCCGCGAGATCCTTTTCGTCCGGATGACCGAGGGAAAGCTTCTGTCTTTCAAACCGCTCCATCGAAAGATGCCCTTTCTCGCCCTCCGGAATTTTCAGGCGCTGCGCCGTCCGGTTCAGATCGATGCTTCCCTGACACAGAAAATGACCGAGCAGCCTGTTGTTCTCGGAGGCAAGCGCGCAGACGCGCTCCGTGACATCGGCAGCGTGCTTGGTGTCGCGCGCTACGCCGAGCGTTCCGATGACGATGAGATTCTTGCCTTTCATTCTGCCGATAAGCTCGATCGTGTCGTCGTCGGCCGTACCGTGATTGCACCAATAGGACAGCACGAACGTATCGAAGCGCTCGATCACCTCATCGGTTATGTATCGGATGTTGTACGGTCCCACATGCTCCGGCACCACCGGCGCCACCGCCTCGGCAAGCTTAAAGGCGTTGCCGGTTATCGTCGAAAATATAATCGGAATTTTTTTCATAGTTTCTCCTTTTCATTTCTTGGACGGAAAGCCGCCCAAAGCCGTTTAATCGATACGGATACTGCGTCGCATCAAAATCCGCATGGTTCATCCCAGTGCCACGTCGAGGACCATCATCACAAGGAAGCCCGCCATCACGCCGAGCGTTCCGACATGCGAATGCTCGCCGAGATGCGCCTCCGGGATCAGCTCCTCCACCACCACATACAGCATAGCGCCGGCCGCAAAGGACAAAAGCCACGGCATCAAGGGCTGCACCCCGCCGGCGATCAAGACCACTGCGACGCCGAAAACAAGCTCGACAAGTCCGGAAAGGCTTCCCCATAAAAACGCCTTGACGGCGGAAAAGCCCTCCTCACGCAACGGCAGGGATACCGCAGCTCCCTCCGGGAAATTTTGGATCCCGATGCCGAGCGCCAGCGCCGCCGCGGCGGAAAGCGCCGAGGCATCGTAGGAATGCTGCGCCGCAAGGGCAAAGGAAAGTCCCACCGCCATTCCTTCGGGAATGTTATGCAGCGTCACCGCGAGCACAAGAAGCGTAGTACGCTTCCACGAGGAGCGCAGTCCCTCCGGACGTTTCCGATCCAAATGCAGATGCGGCAGCAGCAGGTCCAGCAGCATCAGAAAACCGACGCCGAGAACAAAGCCTCCCGCCGCAGGGATCCAGCCGACTCCCCCCGCCGCCTCCGTCTCTTCGATCGCCGGAATCAAAAGACTCCAAACGGAGGCCGCGATCATGACGCCGGCGGCAAAGCCGAGGAAAATGCGCTGAACAGACAGCTTCATCGATTTCCGGAACAAGAACACCATAGAAGCGCCAAGCGCCGTCATGAAAAAGGTAAATCCGGTGCCTCCTGCCGCCCACAAAACCGATTCCACAAGTCCAGCCTCCTCTCCGCATTTTCAGAAAACGCCGAGCATCCGTATCCCCAAGCTCGTCTTTTCGTCAGGCAAGCGATGCGCCGAGAGCGACGCACGCCGCTTCCGCATCCGCGTCCGGCGCATCGTTGCAGATCACGCTCTCATGAGCGAAAACCGCGCCGTCCCGAACACAGGTCTCCTCCCAATTTCTCATCCATTCGCCGTCTCCCCAGCCATAGGAGCCGAACAGCGCGATTTTTTTGTCCTTCAGCTTCGCCTCGCAGGAAAGAAACATCGGCTCAAATTCGGATTCCTCGAGCTGCTCGACGCCCATCGAGGGGCAGCCGAACGCGACCGCATCGTATTCGTCCAGCTTCGCTCCGTCAAAATCCGAAGCCTTGATCAGCTCGGCATTCGCACCGGCGCCGCGGGCGCCTTCCGCGACCTTCGCCGCCATAAGCTCGGTGTTGCCCGTTCCGCTCCAATATACCACGGCAATTTTATTCATCTCTTTTGTTCCTCTTTTCTTATAAAATTTATGTTAAACAGCCACGGTGAGCTGCAAAACACTTCTTCCCTCGCGCCATAGGCGCCGATAAACATTTTTGCACTTTTCAAATTTCGCAAACAGCCGGAGCGTCTCGCATTCGTTGCAGTATACCTTCCACAGACCGGCAAATTTGAAATTTCTGCCCTCGTTTTCGATGAATCCGGCGACATCTGCGAGCGGATATCCCAAAAAGAGCCCGATTTCATGAGGAAAACCGAAGTCCGCTTCCGATCCGATCCGTTCCTTCAGCCGTTCGAGCGCAAAGGACGGCTCCGCGCTGTTATAGCCATACGCGGAAAGGAAGCGTCCGACACCGTCGCGGGACAGGTCAAATCTCAAATTCTCCATCCGGCAGACATAAACGAGCGCCGTCAGGCACCGAACTCTAAGCAAAACCAAAGTCAATCCCTTGCGATTCAGGCATTCGCTCCAAAAGCCGACGGTCTCCCGCATTTCCGCTTCGGAGGGAAACGTATGACAAAACAGATTCGCCGTTTTCAGGGACGCCAGCGTGGGCGCACAGTGTTCGATCAGATCTTTTTCAAAAGAATCCTGCATACGCGAATCCATCCCCCTTTTCCGGCATACAAAACTCCGCAAAAGTTAGTTTTCCCTAACCTCCGGTCATAATATAAACGGACAATGTCCGTACCCCCTTTTGCAGTTAGCACCAACTAACCACGGATAATCATACCATGTGAATGGGATTTTGTCAATAGGAATCCGGAATTTTTGCATCTTCGCCATAAATCCCAAAACCAATTTTAATTTTCCGATTTTCTTGTGTATTTTCGACAATTTATTCTGAGCAAAATCCATAAAAAACACGGATTTTTCGCCTGCTTCCGTATATTTTTCCACTGATTGCCCGACGATAACATCGGAGGTGATCATATGCTTTACAAGGATCTGAATGAGCTGGTATATCACAGCAGCAGCAGTCGCCGATATTTCTTCTCGCTTCCGGTATCGATGCAGCTTTCGCTTTCGGAATATGGCAACATCATCCGTTCCGCAGCCGAGCTGCGCGCACATGCCGAAAGAATGGAAAAATACAATCGGGCAGTCGAAAACAGCGAGTATTACAATAAACAGACGCGATCGTAATCCTATTCGCAGTCGTTTAGACGGAAAGGCTGTTCCATATTTATATGGAACAGCCTTTCTTTCCAGTCAAATAGACGTTTTCAGCTCTTTGCTTTTTCGGTTTTGAGGGGCAAACCCTTGACATATGCCTTCAAAACCGATATAATTAAATTTAATTATACCAATCTGAGGGAGAAATGCGATGAAACATATCTTCGTGGTCAATCCCGCGGCGGGAAAAGGAAAAAAGCTGCCTGCCGTTCTGTCCTCCATTACATACGCCTGCGAGGAGCTGGACGCGGACTATGAAATCTATCACACCGTCACGGTGGGAGACGGCATCCGTTTCGTGCGGGAAAAATGCGAGAAAAATCCCGGAGAGCCGATGCGGTTTTACGCCTGCGGCGGAGACGGCACGCTTTATGAGGTGATCAACGGCGCCGTCGGATGCCCGACGGCAGAGGTTGCGGTCGTCCCTTCGGGGACAGGAAACGATTTTATCAAAGCATTCTCCTCTCCGGAGCTCTTTTCCGACATCAAGCGTCAGCTGCTCGGAAGACCGGAAAGGCTCGATTTGATTCGATACAACAACAAATACTGCATCAATGTGCTCAACATCGGATTCGATTGCGACGTCGTGCAAAAGGTTTCCGAAATCAAGCGCAGCGCCTTGGTTCCGTCAAAGCTCGCGTATCTTTTCAGCGTCGCGGACATCTTTACCAAAACCTTCGGCAAAAGCTTCAAGGTGTTGATCGACGACCGCGAGCTTATCGAGCGCGAATTTTTGCTCCTCGCACTGGCAAACGCCAATTATTACGGCGACGGCTTCAAAGTGGCGCCGGACGCGCTGCTCGATGACGGTTACATGAATCTGTGTCTTGTCGATAAGGTTTCACGGATGGAATTTATCAAGCTCGTTGCGAAATACAAGGTAGGGCATCATGTGAATGAAAGCGGAGAAAGCCTGTATCCGTTTATCCGATACCAAAAATGCAAAAAGGTACTCATTGAATCCTATAAGCCGCTCGGTGTCTGTGCGGACGGAGAAATCTCCCCGTACAAAGCCGTGCAGATCGAAATCGCGCACGAAGCCGTTTCTTTTTCCGTCCCCAAGGGCGTAAGATGCCTTTCCTTGTCCGATAAAGCTGAAAAAGAACACGCGGTAGTATGACCGACGCAAAAAACAAAATACGACAAAAGGATGAGCAAATATGAGAAAAGAACTGAATAAAACATACAATCCCGGCGAAATCGAAAAGCCTCTCTATGAGAAATGGTGCGACGCCGGCTATTTCACGCCGGAGGTCGACAGAAGCAAAAAGCCCTTCACCATCGTGATCCCGCCCCCGAACGTCACAGGACAGCTCCACATGGGGCACGCACTGGACGAAACCCTGCAGGACACCATCATCCGCTATAAGCGGATGTCGGGCTACTGCACGCTTTGGGTGCCCGGCACAGACCACGCCGGCATCGCCACGCAGATCAAGGTGGAGGAAATGCTCCGCAAGGAAAAAGGGCTCACCCGCCACGATCTCGGCCGTGAGAAATTCACAGAGCTTGTTTGGGACTGGAAGCGCCAATACGGCTCCCGCATCATCAGCCAGCTGAAAGCCCTTGGCTCCTCCTGCGATTGGACGCGCGAGCGCTTCACCATGGATGAAACGCTCTCGAAAGCGGTGCGCAAAACCTTCGTCGACCTCTATAACAAGGGGCTCATCTACCGCGGCTACCGCATCAGCAATTTCTGTCCGAAGTGCGCGACCGCGCTCTCCGACGCGGAGGTGGAATATAAAGAAAAGGACGGCTCCTTTTGGCATATCCGCTATCCTGTCAAGGACAGCGATGAATCGGTGATCGTTGCAACGACACGTCCTGAGACGATGCTCGGCGATACGGCGGTGGCGGTGCATCCGGAGGATGAACGCTATGCCCACCTTGTCGGCAAGACGCTTATCCTGCCTTTGGTGGGACGCGAGATCCCCGTTATCGCCGACGAATATGTCGAGCGCGACTTTGGCACGGGCTGCGTGAAAATCACGCCCTGTCACGATCCGAACGACTTCGAGGTAGGCCGCCGTCATAATCTTGAAATGATACCTGTCATCGACGAGCACGCCAAAATCATCGGCGGCTATAAATACGACGGCATGGACCGCTATGAGGCGCGCCGCGCCATCGTCGCCGACCTCGAAGCGGGCGGATATCTTGTCAAGGTGGAAGCCTGCAAGCACAACGTGGGACACTGCTACCGCTGCGGCACGGCGCTCGAACCGCTCGCGTCGCGCCAGTGGTACGTCAAAATGGAGCCGCTCGCAAAGGCCGCCATCGAAGCAGTCGAATCGGGAGAGATCAAATTCATTCCCGACCGGTTCTCCAAAATCTACCTCAACTGGATGTATAACATCCGCGACTGGTGCATCTCCCGCCAGCTTTGGTGGGGACACCGCATTCCCGCTTTCTACTGCGACGACTGCGGCGAGATCTCCGTCTCCGAGGAGGACGTCGCCGTCTGCCCGAAATGCGGCAGCCGTCATCTCCATCAGGACGAGGACGTGCTCGACACGTGGTTTTCCTCCGGACTTTGGCCGTTTTCCACGCTCGGCTGGCCGGAAAAGACCGAAGATCTCGATTATTTCTACCCAACCTCCACACTCGTCACCGGCTATGATATCATTCCTTTCTGGGTCGCCCGCATGATCACGATGGGCATGGAGGAGATGAAAGAAAAGCCGTTCTCCAACGTCTTTATTCACGGACTCGTCCGCGACGCCGAGGGACGCAAAATGTCGAAATCACTCGGCAACGGCATCGATCCCTTGGAGATCATCGATTCCTGCGGCGCGGACGCACTGCGCTTTGCCCTGCTCACCGGCAATTCGCCCGGCAACGACATGCGCTTCTCCCCGGAAAAGATCGAAGCGGCGCGCAACTTCACCAATAAAATCTGGAACGCCTCGCGCTTCGCCCTCATGAACCTGCCGGAAGACCTCGATGACACGGCGCTGCCGCCCACGGATATGCTGCATATCGAGGACAAATGGATTCTTTCAAAATTCAATAAACTTTCAGCCGAGGTTTCGGAAAACCTCGACAAATATGAGCTCGGCGTCGCACTTGCCAAGCTTTATGATTTCCTTTGGAGCGTGCTGTGCGACTGGTATATCGAGGTCATAAAGCCCCGACTTTTCGTCAAGGAGGGAGCGGACTACGAGAACGCCTGCCGCGTGCTCGCATACGTCCTGCGCGGCGCTGTGGAGCTGCTCCATCCGTTTATGCCCTTCATCACGGAAACGATTTGGCAGGCGCTGCCGCACGAGGGCGAGAGCATCGTCATCACACGCTATCCCGAATACCGCGCGGAGCTTGTCTTTGAAAAGGAAGAGGCCTCGATGGAGCTTCTCATCACGGCGATCCGTCAGATCCGCAACCGCCGCGCTGAAATGAACGTTCCTCCGTCGAAAAAGGCGACGGTGTATATCGTTTCCCCCGACCACGAGACGTTTTCCCCCGCGGTTTCGGCGTTCTTTGAAAAGCTCGCCGGCGCCGCCTCCGTGGAATACCCCGCAGCCTTCGCCGGTGAGGGCTGCGTGCAGATCATCTCCGACAAGGCGACGATCTTCATCCCGCTCTCCGAAATCATCGATATCGACAAGGAAATCGCAAGACTGGAAGCGGAAAAGCAAAAGCTTCTCTCCGAAATCGAGCGTATCGACAAAAAGCTTGCAAACGAAGGCTTCGTATCGAAGGCGCCCGCCTCCGTCATCGACGGTGAAAAAGCGAAAAAAACGGCTTACGCCGAGAAGCTCGCGACGGTGGAGGTCTCTCTTGCCAATTACAAAAAATAATCCTCTCTTTGTGAGTTTTTCGGACGGTAAAATCGACTAATCATAAAAAGAATGACAAATTTGATTGACATTTTTTGCCAAAACCGGCTATATTGATCGCAAACCATTCCTTATTTTTAATTTGAAGGAGGTATTTTATGAAAAAGTCAACCGCGCTGCTCCTTTCGCTTCTCATGCTTCTTGCGGTGCTCTGCTCCTGCGGAACCTCGAAAGACAGCTATGATCCGGGCGGCTATGACGGCAATTCCCCCTCCAAGGGAGAGGAAAGCGGCGATATTTTCAAGGATGATATCGTCACCGACGACGATCCCATCACAAGAAAGATCGTCAAAACCTACAGGCTGGAGCTTGAAACCCTTGATTTCACCAAAGCCGGCACGCTCATCGTTTCCACGGCGGAAGCCCTTGGCGGATACGTCTCGGAATCCTCCGAAAGAAGCACCAGCATATCCGGCTCGTCAGGCAGCACAAGGTATGCGTCCTATACGATACGTGTGCCGGCGGACAAGGCCGACGAATATCTCGAAGCCATAGAGGCGGAATGCAACGTCCTGCGCTCCACCCTCACCACGGAGGATATCACGGATTCCTATTACGGCTACAAGGCGCAGCTCGACAGCCTTCTTTTGCAGGAGGAACGGCTAACGGCCATGCTGGAAAAGGCGGATTCTCTCGACTATCTTCTCACGCTTGAAGATAAGCTCGCACAGGTGCGCGCCGAAATCAATTCGATCAATTCCAAATTGCAGCTGATGGATAAATCCGTCAACTATTCCTATGTTTATATCACCCTGTCCGAGGTTTACAAATATCAGCCTGCCGCACAGATCAGCTATTGGCAGCGTGTCGGAAACGCTTTTACCGGCGCGTTCGAGACGTTCGGCAACGTGATATCGACGGCATTCTTAGGCATCGTTTGGGTGCTCCCGTTCCTGCTGCTCGGCGGCATCATCGCCGTTATCATCATCGCTGCGGAACGCAGCAAGCGGAAAAAACGGAAAAACCGCAATACGAGCGATACGGAAGAAAAGAAGTAACACCACTTTTTCCCGTGACAGTAAAAATCCAAAAATCCGGAAAGCATCCGTGCTTTCCGGATTTTTTATCGGCGGCAGTTCCCTTTTGTCAGACGGACTGTTTGGCAAGTCCCTGATACACGATCATCTCCATGAGCGAGGACAGAATAGCGCCCTTGGTGATCATCTCATAGGCCGCGGCGCCCGTCTCCTTGTCGGCGCCCACCCACAGCGCATATAAAATATACATTCTGTTGTTCCTGTCCGGCTGGATGAAAAGGGTGTATTTTTCATCGTTCAGGCGGACGTCTGTCTCATAGATCGGGCAATAGGGCTTGCTTCGCGCATATTCCTGCAATTCCGTTTTGAATTCCTCGAATTTTTCCGTTTTGAATTGTCTGCTTGTCATGTTTTTTTCCTCCATTCTTTTTATCGGGTGGCTCCCCGCATATTTCGGTCTGTAAAACTCCCTGTTCTCGCTTCCTCCTTTCGCAATCGGCTGTCCTTTGGTGCCTCATATGGACCAAAACGCCATTACCATGGGTCAATCTATTTTTGAACTGAGTCAAAAGAGGCACGATGACCGCCGTCCTCCGGCGCATGCGCTCCACAGGGCGGGAGAGGCATGCCGGGAGAAAAGAGTCATGAGCCTCCTCGAAAAACAAAACGCCGCGCAGGGATAAGAGAGCCTGCGGCTCCCTTTTTGCAATCCCCACGCGGTCAATATCGAAATACAAACCTTTGCGATGGCTCAAATCGGACATCCCGTCATATGTTGACGCACAGATGTTATGAACAGCTCTTGAAAAATCACAAAAAATGTGTTATACTGAATTTGCTGTCCGGGACCCGATTTTTCGGTCGCGTAGGGTGCCTATTTCACCTGATGCGGAGCTTCGGCGGAGGTGCTTGCTCTGCCGAAGTCCGGCGGCTTTTTGTTCTCTCAGAGAACTCCGAACCACGGAACTTAACTTAACATCGGAATCAGGACGCACAGCGTCCTTTTTTGATGCGGCTTGAACGGCCGCATCGACTGTTTGCAGGACGGATGGCAGCTTAACATATGATTTTCTCCATTACGCCGCCCTTCGCAAGCGGCTCGATTTGAGCGGTAAAAACAAAAAATCCGCGTCACAAGCGCATAAAAGCGTGTGGCACGGCACATCTGTCTTTTCGGACAAATCGTCAGATTCAAGCCCCCATTTTGCGGATATCCCTTGTAAACCCTGCCATTGTCTGCTATAATTTTGGTAGGGTGCCGGTTATCCGGTTGTATGGGGAGTGCCACTTACACTTCTTATGCAGGGCTGACGTATTCCAGTACGTCGGCCTGCCTGTTTTCTATATTATAACGTGTCTTGCGCGATTTGTCAACATGTTTTGAAAAGTTTTACAAGATTTTTATTTTTATTACATTCAATATAAGATCGTTATATGTTCAAAATATGCGGCAGAAATAACGTAAAGCGCCGAAAAGCCTTGTCAGTCTATGGCTTTCCGACGCTTTTTCGTCATAGGTTCGCCGCATGGATCCGAGACGCTCTGGCGCCTCTGCTCATATCTTATCCGCAAAAAATACCGCATTTCTGCGGTATTTTTTAATAAACATATCTTATTTGCCGAGCATCTTAGCAACCTCGTCGCCGAGATTGTCCTCTCTCTTCTGAATGCCCTCGCCCTTTTCAAATCTTGCAAATTCGACGATTTTGATCGCCGTGCCAAGCTCCTTCGCAACGGATGTGATATACTGGCTGACCTTCATGTTGTCGTCCTTGATATATTCCTTTTCGACAAGGCAGTTTTCCTCATAGAATTTGCCGAGCTTTCCGGCCGCCATCTTGTCGAGGATCGCCTCGGGTTTCGTCGCGTTCTTGGGATCGTTCTTGATCTGCGCGATCACGACTTCCTTCTCCTCCGCGATGACATTTGCCGGAACGGAATCGCGGTCGAGATAAGGCGTCGCATAAGCGCCGGCCTGGAGCGCGATGTTCTTCGCAAATTCCACAAATTTATCGTTGGTTGCAAGCGAAGGGTCGACGTCGAATTTCACGATGACGCCGATCGCGCCGTTTCCGTGGACATAGGTGCTCGTGATGCCCTCGATGACGACGAAGCGGCGAACGGAAATCTTCTCGCCGATCGTGAAAATTTTATCCTTAACGGTTTCATCGACGGTGTATTCCGTGCCGTCGAATTTGCAGGCGCCGAGCGCCTCGAGCGTCGCCGGCTTGCAGGCGACAATCGTTCTCAGAATCCCGTTTACAAACTCGACGAAGGTCGCGTTCTTCGCGACAAAGTCGGTCTCCGAATTGACCTCGACCATTGCGACGGTGTCGCCGTCTTTGAGTATCGATACAAGACCATCCGCCGCGATTCTGTCCGCTTTTTTAGCGGCGGCGGCAAGTCCCTTTTCTCTGAGCAGCTTGATGGCGGCATCGACGTCCCCGTCCGACTCCACAAGCGCACGCTTGCAGTCCATCAGTCCCGCGCCTGTTTTCTTTTTCAGGTCGCCGACCATCTGTGCGGATATATTTGCCATTTTCTTATCCTCCTCTGTGAATTTTAATATCTATACGCGGTTCGCATTAAGCTTCGGCGCTTTCGGCAGCTTCGGCCTCGGCCGCTTCCTCTGCCGCCGCTTCCTCTGCGGGAGCCGCGGTCGTCTGCTCGCCCTGCTTGCCCTCGATGACGGCGTCGGCGAGGACGCTGGAAATCAGCTTGATCGCGCGGATCGCGTCGTCGTTTCCGGGAATGATATAGTCTGCGTCGTCAGGATCGCAGTTCGTATCGACGATCGCGATGACCGGAATGTCGAGCTTCTTCGCTTCCAGCACGGCATTGTGCTCTTTTCTCGGGTCTACGATGAACACCGCCGCCGGAAGTCCGGGCATATTCTTGATGCCGCCGAGATTTCTCTCGAGGTCTTCCATTTCCTTTGTGAGCTTCGCCACTTCTTTCTTGGGAAGCAGACCGAAAGTGCCCTCTTCTTTCATCTTTTCGAGGGATGCAAGACGGCCGATGCTTCTCTTGATCGTCTTATAGTTCGTGAGCATACCGCCGAGCCAGCGCACATTGACATAATACATGCCGCAGCGCTCCGCCTCTTCCTTGATGGCGTCCGCCGCCTGCTTCTTCGTTCCCACAAAGAGCAGGTCGCCGCCCTCAGCCGAAAGCTCCTTTACAAAATTGTAGGCCTCGTCGATCTTGCCGACCGTTTTCTGAAGGTCGATGATATAGATGCCGTTTCTTTCCGTGAAGATGTATTCCGCCATCTTGGGATTCCATCTTCTCGTGTGATGTCCGAAATGGACGCCTGCTTCGAGCAGCTGCTTGATTGAAATAACTGCCATGATTTTTTCTCCTTTTTGGTTTTTTCCTCCACAGCGCGGATGATAAAAGTGCAAAGCCCCATGGGCACCAATCGCACGCCGCTGCTGTGTGCGGATTTTGATTTTTCGGTATTCGGATGCACAAAGCCCCGAAAATCCAATTTATTTTATCATAAAATCGCCGGAAATGCAAGGGGTTTTATGACATTTTTTACTTTTTCCCCGACTTTTTCTCGCATCCGAGCTTTTCATAGAGCGAAATATCCACGTTCACAAGCACCGCATCCTTCCCGAAGCAGCCGATCTTATCCCACGGAATGACCAGCTCCTCGCATTTTCCAAAGCCGAATACGCGGCAGTCGAACAAAACGACGATGGCCAGCACACAGCCGGAGCATACGTCGATCTCCACGTCGTTTATGTATCCGAGCCGCTTTCCGTCGCAAATGTTGATGACCTCTTTATCTTTCAAATCGTTGATGCTGCATCTGTCCATAATAGATTTCCTCCGACAAAGCATATTTTCCGAATGTATTCATTCGTCATACTGACAATATATGCCGGATCCCGCAAAAAATATTCAGTTTTCCCGTTATCATATTGCCATGAACGGCTTTTTGTGATAGAATATTGAGGAAAAACACGCGAAATGCGGCAGAAATCCGGAGGAAAAGCAATGTTTGAGCATGAGATTCACGACTGTCTCACAAAAAACGGCGCCTCGCTTGTCGGCTTTTCCGCGCTGGGGGACAAAGCGTCGCCGGACTTCCCCGCTCTGCGCTTCGCCGTGACGATTGTGCGAAAGCTCTCCGACACGATTGTGGAAACAATCGACGGCAGACCCTCCATTCAATATTTCCATCATTACCGCATCACCAATACGAAGCTCGACCTTCTTGCGCTGGACGCCGTGGATTTCATCGAGGCACACGGCTTTTCGGCGCTGCCCATCGCCGCCTCACAAAGCACAAACACCGATAAGGATGCCTACCGCGGCGTCTTTCAGCACAAAACGGCGGCGGTGCTCGCAGGCCTCGGCTTCATCGGGAAAAGCGGGCTTTTCATCACCAAGGAATACGGCTCCAAGGTGCGCCTCGCGACCGTGCTCACCGATATGCCGCTCATCCCGTCCGGCGCTGTGATCACAGAGGGCTGCGGTGCCTGCGAAATTTGTAAAAATGCCTGCCCCGCCGGTGCGATCACCGGCAGGAACTACGTTTACGGCGCGCCGCGGGACACGATTCTCGACGCGGCACGGTGCTCCGCGCACATGAAAACCTACAAGGACATCGGGCGCGGCGCCGTCTGCGGCATCTGTATGCGCGTCTGTCCATATAATCGACGCAAAGGCGGGAGCGGCATGGCAGCGGATTGACAGAATATCAAAACAAACAATCATTTCATAATTTCCGGAGGAAAAGGACTTGACAAAGCTTTTGAAATATATGAGGGGGTATACCGCATCAGCAGTGTCCGCGCCTTTTTTCAAGGTGCTGGAAGCGATTTTCGAGCTGATGATCCCGCTCGTCATGAAAAACATCATCGATATCGGCATCGCGGCGGGCGATAAGCCCTATATTTTCCGTATGTGCGGGCTTCTCGTGCTGCTCGGACTTGTCGGCTTTATCTGCACGATGTTCGCGCAGTATTTCGCGGCCAAGGCCGCGGTCGGCTTCTCGAAAAATATCCGTTCGGCGCTCTTTGCTCATACGCAGAAGCTCTCCTTCTCCGACATCGACCGGATGGGCACCTCGACCATGATCACGCGCATGACGAGCGACATCACGCAGGTGCAGTCCGGCGTGAATCTGACGCTGCGGCTCTTTTCCCGTTCTCCCGTCATCGTCTTCGGCTCGATGATCATGGCGTTTACCATCGATGTGAAAGCCGCTCTCGTCTTTGCCGTCGCGATCCCCGTGCTGTGCGTCGTCGTATTCGGCATCATGCTCGCCGGGATTCCGCTCTACCGAAAGGTGCAGACCGGCCTTGACCGGGTGCTTGGCATCACGCGCGAAAATCTCTCCGGCACGCGCGTCATCCGCGCATTTGCGGATGAGGAAAATGAGATCCGCGAGTTCGACCGGCACAACGCGGCGCTCACGGCCGTGCAGAAATTCGCCGGCAAGATCTCGGCGCTCATGAATCCCTTGACTTATCTGATCATCAATCTCGCGATTATCGCGCTGATCCATGTCGGCGCACTGCGCGTCGAGGCGGGTATCATCACACAGGGCGCCGTCATCGCGCTTTACAACTATATGTCCCAGATCCTCACCGAGCTCATCAAGCTTGCAAACCTGATCATCACCATGACAAAATCCGCAGCGTGCGCCGACCGCATTGAGGCGATGCTCGAGGACGGAGGCGCGCCGCGTCCCACGGCGGAAAGCAAGGAAAAACAGAACGATTTCGCCGTCACTTTCCGGCAGGTCGGGCTCACCTACCAAAACGCCTCGGACGAATCGCTCACGAATATCGATTTCACCGTCCGCCGCGGCGAAACGGTCGGCATCATCGGCGGCACCGGCTCAGGCAAAACCTCGCTTGTAGAGCTCATTCCCCGCTTTTATGACGCGACGCGCGGCGAGGTCCTCATAGACGGCGTGGACGTGCGCGCCTATTCCGACGGCGCCTTAAAGAAAAAGGTCGGCATCGTCATGCAGAAGGCGGTGCTCTTCCACGGCACCATTCGGGAAAATATCCGATGGGGCAAGCCGGATGCCACCGACGCGGAAATTTGGCGTGCGCTCGATACCGCCCAGGCGCGCGACGTCGTCGAGGGCAAAGAGGGCGGTCTCGACTACGTAATCGAGCAGGGAGGCAAGAATCTCTCCGGCGGACAGCGCCAAAGACTCGGCATCGCGCGTTCCCTCGTCGGAAATCCTGATATCATCATCTTCGACGACAGCGCCTCCGCGCTCGACTATGCCACGGATGCGCGCCTGCGCGCCGCCGTCCGTGAAATGGAGGGCGAGCATACCGTTTTCATCGTATCGCAGCGCGCCGCCTCCATTTCCCATGCGGATAAAATCATCGTCCTCGACGACGGCAGGGTCGCCGGACTGGGCACACATGCGGAGCTGCTCGAAAGCTGCCCTGTCTATCAGGAAATCTATTATTCTCAATTTCCGAAGGAAAAGGGGGAAACGCGGATATGAAAAGCAACCAGAAAGCCTCCCGCGGCACCTTAAAAAAGGTGCTGACCTACCTGAGGCACTATACGCCGGCACTTCTTCTTTCCCTGCTGCTTGCCGCGGCTTCCGTCGTTCTGACTCTATACGTGCCGATTCTCATCGGCGACGCCATCGACCTCATTCTTGAGCCCGGAAAGGTGTATTTTGACGATATCGCCTCCCTGCTTATCAAAATCGCCGTCGCGGCCGCGGCGGCAGCCCTCTTTCAATGGCTCATGAACATCATCAACAACCGAATCACCTATGGTGTCGTGCGCGATATCCGCAGCGAGGCGTTCGCAAAGCTTCAAGACCTGCCTGTCTCCTATATCGACTCCCACGCGCATGGAGAGATCGTCAGCCGCATCATCACCGACGCCGACCAGTTCTCCGACGGACTGCTCATGGGCTTTTCCCAGCTCTTCACCGGCGTCATCACCATCATCGGCACGCTTGCGTTCATGTTCGCCATCAACTGGAAAATCGCGCTCGTCGTGGTGCTTGTAACGCCTCTTTCCCTTTTCGCGGCAAGCTTCATCGCGAAACGAACCTATTCGATGTTCCGGCTTCAATCGGAAACGCGCGGCGAGCAGACCGCCTTTATCAACGAGATCATCGGCAACGAAAAGGTGGTGCGCGCATACGGACACGAGGCCGAAGTCTCCGAGACCTTTGAGGAAATCAATGAAAGGCTTGAAAAATGCTCACGGCGCGCGGTATTCTATTCCTCGACCGTGAATCCGACGACGCGCTTTGTCAACAGCATCGTCTATGCCGGCGTAGGACTCGTCGGCGCGCTCTCCGTCATTGCAAGTCCGACGTTTACCGTCGGCAGCCTGTCGATCTTTCTCAGTTATGCCAACCAGTATACGAAGCCGTTCAACGAAATCTCCGGCGTCGTGACGGAGCTTCAGAATGCGCTCGCCTGCGCCGCAAGGCTCTTCGAGCTGATCTGCGAGACGCCGCAGACTCCCGACGCACCGGATGCAGTCGTCCTCGAGCAGGCAAAGGGTGCAATGGAGATCAAAAACGTCGATTTCTCATACGTGCCCGCAAGACCGCTTATCCGCGACTTCAATCTGTCCGTCCCCGCCGGACGCCGCGTTGCCATCGTCGGACCCACCGGCTGCGGCAAGACGACGCTCATCAACCTGCTCATGCGCTTCTACGACGTGGACGCGGGAGAAATCCGCGTGGACGGCACAGATATCCGCGATATCACGAGAAAAAGCCTGCGGAAAAGCTACGGCATGGTCTTGCAGGAAACATGGCTGAAAACGGGGACCGTGCGCGAGAACATCGCCATCGGAAAACCCGACGCCACCGATGAGGAGATCGTCGCCGCCGCCAAAGCCTCCCATGCACACAGCTTTATCAAGCGGCTCCCCGCGGGCTACGATACCGTCATCAGCGACGACAGCGGGCTCTCGCAGGGACAGAAGCAGCTGCTCTGCATCGCGCGCGTCATGCTTTGCCTGCCGCCGATGCTGATTCTCGACGAAGCTACCTCCTCCATCGACACGCGCACGGAAATGAAAATTCAAAACGCCTTTGCCGTCATGATGGAGGGACGGACCAGCTTTATCGTGGCTCATCGGCTTTCCACCATCCGCGAGGCGGACATCATCCTTGTGATGAAAAACGGAAGCGTCATCGAAAGCGGCACCCATGCTTCCCTGCTTCAAAAGGGCGGCTTCTACGCGGAGCTTTACAACAGCCAGTTCAAAGGATAATAATAAAGATGCGGCAAATTGAACAGAATGTTAAATTTGCCGCATATTCTTGACCTCTCGTGACCCTTGTGATAAAATAAATCCGTTATTATATTCTTTTTTATAAGAAAGGAATCCGTCATGAAACCACTGACACCCGCACCGCTGCTGCTCGTCATCGCAAGCTTTGACCCGAACGGCAACGGCAAAAACGACTATGATCCCGAGCATCCCGAGCTGTTATATGACAAAACCTCGCCGATTTTCGGCGAGCAATGGGCGATCTCCAAGCCGGAGGACTGCTATGAGCGCTTCTTCGGAGAGAGCGGCTATTCCCTTATGAATTTTTATAAGGAGATGACGCTTGGAAAGTTTTGGTTCTATCCTGTACATATCGACCATCCGCAAAGAGAAGGCGCGCCGGAGGGAATCCTTGAAATCACGGTGCCCCTGCCGCATCCCGCCGCGCTGCGCAATCTCGAGGGCTATACCAATGAGACCGCGGCGGCCAAGGCCATTCATGACATCGTCGAGGCCTGCGATCCTTACATCGATTTTGCCAAATACGACAAAAACGGGGACGGTATCATTACGCCGGATGAGCTTGCCATCGTCATTCTCAACGCGGGCTACGACCGTGCGTCCACCAAGGCGGACGAGGAATTTTCCAAGGTCGTCTGCGAAAACGGACCGATCCCGAGCCACCGCTTCATGGTGCATGGAACCAGCCAGCCCACCGACGCCCATATGAGCGGCGGCGTCAAAATCGTGCGCGTATCCAACGTCGGCGAATACAATTCCCACGGTCCGATCACAATCGGTACACCGGCACATGAGCTTGCGCACAACGTGGGCGCACAGGATATGTATTGCCGCTATACCCCGCCCGCCGATTACGTTTTCGGCTGGCCGCTTCCGCTCAATTTTTCGCTGATGTCGTGGGGCAACCACCTCGACAGCGGCACCAAGCCCGCTTACATCGACCCGTATCAGAGAATCTATCTCGGCTGGGCACAAGAGGAAACGGCGGACGAGGACGGCGTATATACGCTTTACTCCACGCTTTCCGGCAAATACAAGGTGCTGAAAATCACAACGCCCGATCCGGACGAATATTTTCTCTGTGAAATCCGCCTCAAAGAAGGCTTCGAGGAAAAGCTGACCCCCGGCGACTCCAAAGGCGGCGTCGTCATTTGGCAGGTCGACGAGGCGATCAACCGCGAATGGTTCACCAAGGCGCAGTGCGTCTCCTCTAACCGTCCCGATGGAAAGCGCCATGATCTCGGAAACGCCATAAGACTTCGCAATATGTTCACCGAAATCACCGATGAGGCCGGCAGTTTTGTCAAATACGGCCCCTGCTTCAAGGAGAAAAATATCACGGAGGATCCGTTCTTCTATGCCTCCGACGATCCGAAAACCGGATTTTTCGATTCCTCACTGTACTGCGGCGCCGCGTCGGAATCGTACTCGCTCAACCGCTTCCCCGAGGGCGTCTCACCCGACTGGAAGCTGCAAATCGAAGTCCTCGACGCCCCCGGCGCGGAAATGAGAATCCGCGTCAAACGGGGATAACCTCTTTACGGAGAAGAAAGGAAAATTCCATCCATGAAAAAAGCACTTACCGTTTTTATCGCGCTTTCCCTTATCGCGCTTCTCTGCTGTTCCTGCGGAAAAACCAAAACGTATATCGCGGAGATCACCGTGGAAAATTACGGCGTCATCACCGTCCAGTTAGATGCCAAAACCGCGCCCATCACAGTCGCCAATTTCGTAAAGCTTGCAAACGAGGGCTTTTATGACGGACTCACGTTCCACAGGATCTTCTCCGGCTTCATGATTCAGGGCGGCGACCCGAACGGCAACGGCACCGGCGGCTCCGATGAAACCATCAAGGGCGAGTTTTCTGCCAATGGTGTGAAAAACAACATTTCCCATGTGCGCGGCGTCATTTCCATGGCGAGAAGCTCGTCATACAATTCCGCAAGCTCCCAGTTCTTTATCGTGCATGAGGACAGCACATATCTTGACGGCAAGTATGCCGCATTCGGCCATGTGATCTCCGGTATGGAGGTCGTGGATGCGATCTGCGAGGACGCCGAACCGACAGATGGCAACGGAACCATTCCGGCGGAGAAACAGCCCGTCATCACCAGCATCAAAATCATAGAAGAATAAAAAACGCGGATGCGTGTTTTTCCCGATTGTGCCAAAAGGGAAAGCAGCTATCATGAGGCGCTATATCCATCGTATAATCGTATAGTCGGCGGAATGATCGGCCGGCCTTTCTGTCCCGGTTTTATCGTTCTACTGTGCAATTTGAGTTACTACGCAAAAACGGACTGATTTTCATCAGTCCGTTTTTTATTTTTATCCATTCATCAGACAAGCTTGACGATCGCCATTTCGGCAGCATCGCCGCGGCGCGGGCCGATCTTGTAGACAGCCGTATAACCGCCGTTTCTCTCCGCATAAGCGGGAGCGATTTCATCAAAAAGCTTCTTTACAACATCTTCTTTCGTAATGAAAGAAAGTGCCGCACGACGGGAAGCAAGCGTATTCTTCTTGCCGAGCGTAATCATTTTATCTGTCAGAGATCTGACTTCCTTTGCTCTTGTCACAGTTGTCTCAATCGAGCCGTTTTCCAAAAGCAAGGTCACCATGCCTTTCAGCATCGCCATTCTATGGGCAGTAGGTCTGCCAAGTTTTCTGGTTCCGGGCATTATACTATTCCTCCTTTGCCTGTTTAATAAGTGCAGTCTGCATCCCGCATACCTTCCCCGGCATAAAGACCCCAAAAGGGAGATATGAGACGGAAAAGACAGCTTTTCAAGCGCCAATATGCGACAAGCTCCAACACCGCACCAATAGCGGGACACAAATTGCCCCTTTTTAAAAGGATTCAACCAATATTCTCTCTGTTTTCTGATGCTTCTCCACTCATGAAGCGGCCTCAGTCTTCCTCTTTTCTGAGGCTGAGCCCGAGCGAATGAAGTTTCTGTATCACCTCTTCGAGCGATTTCTTGCCGAGGTTGCGGACTTTGATCATATCCGCCTCGGTGCTGCTCGTAAGATCCTCCACAGTATCAATGCCTGCGCGCTTCAAGCAGTTGAAGCTGCGTACAGACAGATCAAGCTCCTCAATGGTCATCTCAAGGACCTTTTCTTTCTTGGTTTCTTCTCTTTCCACCATGATCTCTGCGCTCTTTGCTTCGTCAGACAGCTCCACAAAGAGGTTGAGATGTTCGTTGAGTATCTTGGCTCCGAGCGATACGGCTTCTCTTGCCGAGATCGTACCGTTCGTCAAAACATCAAGCGTCAGCTTATCATAATCGACTACATTGCCGACACGGGTGGGGTCCACCTTATAGCTCACGTTGTAAACAGGGGTAAATATAGAATCCACATAAATCACGCCGATTTGTCCGGCCGAATAGGTCTGTTTGTTCTTTTCCTGCGAAACATATCCGCGGCCGTGATCGAAAGTAAGCTCCATTTTGAAACGCACACCGTCGGAAACCGTTGCAATATGATGCTCCGGATTCAGAATCTCGATATCGGCATCGCAGGCGATATCTCCCGCGGTAACGTCCTTCGGACCTGTAACGTCGATCGATACCGTTTTGGTCGTTTGCGGATATAATCTGGCCGTAATACCCTTGACGTTCAAAACGATCTCGCAGACGTCCTCTTTTACGCCGGGAACCGTCGAGATCTCATGAAGAATGTCCTTGTCTCCGCCGCTGATCTTGATGCTGACGACCGCAACGCCGGGAAGCGAGCTGAGCAGAACTCTGCGCAGGGAATTTCCAAGCGTGATGCCATAGCCTCTTTCAAGCGGTTCCAAAACAAAGGTTCCTCTTTTGGGATCGTTATCCGATTCGACAGCCGTAATATTCGGTCTTTCTATTTCAATCATCTAATTAACCCTCCTATTTAATATAAAACACAAATACAATTTGTATCGGAAATTGACGCACCGTTTCTCGGGATACATGCTCCCGATGTATATGCGTCGGGGGTCATGATTATTTGGAGTACAACTCGACGATCAGGTGTTCAGATACCTCGTAATCGATATCATCGCGCGCAGGCAGAGCGATGATTTTTCCCTCATAGGCGTCTGCGGCCTTATCGATCCATTTCGGCATCGGCTTTTTCCCAAACTCTTCCATCAAGGATTTAAATTTTTCACTTTTGCGTGATTTTTCACAAATCGCAATCACCTCACCGACACGAACCTGATAAGACGGTATGTTAACGCGCTTTCCGTTTACAGTGAAATGTCCGTGATTGACAAGCTGCCTTGCTTCACGTCTCGTGCTTGCGTAACCCATACGGAACACCACATTGTCCAAACGGCGCTCCAGCTCCTGCAGAAGAAGCTCACCCGTAATACCCTGTTTACGCTCAGCCTTTGCATAATAAGAACGGAATTGTTTTTCAAGCACGCCGTAAATAAATTTGACCTTCTGTTTCTCAATCAGCTGCATGCCGTATTCGGACTGTTTACGGCGCATCGGCTTCGGATTGCGTTTTGTCTCCTTGGAATAACCGAGAACAGCCGGTGAAAGCCCCAGCGCCTTGCAGCGCTTCAAAACGGGCTGTGTATTCTTTGCCATCGTTTCGTACCTCCTTCTTTATACGCGTCTGATTTTAGGCGGTCTGCATCCGTTGTGCGGAACCGGTGTGACGTCGCGGATCAGCGTGATCTCAAGCCCCTGCGTCTGAAGCGCACGGATGGCCGATTCTCTTCCCTGACCGGGTCCCTTCACATAGACCTCGACGCTCTTCATTCCGTTGTCGGCCGCGATCTTCGCCGCCGTCTCCGCAGCCATCTGAGCGGCAAACGCAGTGGATTTTCTCGAGCCCTTAAAGCCAAGCTCGCCCGCGGACGCCCATGATACCGTGTTTCCGGCGACATCAGTGATAGTTACGATCGTATTGTTATAGGTTGCGCGGATATGAGCCGCGCCTTTTTCGACATTTTTACGTTCGCGGCGCTTTCTGACTACCTTTTTGGTTGTTGCTTTAGCCATGATTTGTCTATCACTCCTTATTTCTTCTTATTTGCGATGGTCTTGGCCGGACCTTTTCTGGTTCTCGCATTTGTTTTCGTTCTCTGACCGCGAACCGGCAGACCTTTTCTGTGCCTAATACCGCGGTAGCATCCGATTTCGACCATTCTCTTGATATCCATCGAAACATCGCGGCGCAGGTCGCCCTCCACCTTATGGAAGTTTTCGATTTCATCGCGAAGCTTGGAAACATCGTCTTCCGTAAGATCCTTGCAGCGTGTATCGGGATTGATACCGGTCTTTTCAAGAATCTTATTCGAGGTCGATCTGCCTATTCCGTAAATATAGGTAAGACCGATCTCAACTCTCTTCTGATTTGGAATTTCAACACCAGCTATACGAGCCATTCTGGAAATACACCTCCCTTTCTTTGTTGTGCGCTCAGCCCTGTTTTTGCTTATGCTTGGGGTTTTCGCAAATGACCATTACATGGCCTTTTCTTTTGATGATCTTGCACTTGTTGCAGATCTTTTTAACGGAAGGTTTAACTTTCATGTGTATTACACCGTTCCTTTCCTTACTTGAATAATAAATGATATCCGAGGCTCAGCTTTCACGCAGTCTCCACGTGATGCGTCCCTTGTTCAGGTCATAGATGGAAACCTCTACCGTAACTCTGTCGCCCGGAACAATCTGAATCGAATTCATGCGAAGCTTTCCCGAAATCTGTGACAGCACAATATGTCCGTTGGGAAGCTTCACCTTGAAAGTAGCACCGGGCATCGCCTCGATGACCGTGCCCTCAAATTCCATAACATCGTCCTTTGGCATAATGCCCCTCCTTAAATTCATAAAATTTAACTTTGGGTTAGCTGTTCGAGGTCAAGCGAGGAGATCGTCCTTCGCAGGAAGCTGTCATTGACGCTTCCGCTCCGGAGCTTTTCCACATCTTCCTCCGACAGCCTTGTAAATATGCTTAAATGCCGCATCTTTTTCTTTTTCGGCGCTGCAAGCCTTCTCGCCTTTCCGTCCGCCACAAGCACATGACGGTCATCGATTCCCGCAACGATCACAAAGATCAATCCCGCGTCATGTCCTGCCGTGGAAACGGCGATTTTTCCGACGCGGAAATCCGTTTTATCGGGAACAACCGTCGGCGTCAAGGAATGCTTCTTTTTCATAACCGAACCAATCACTCCACCAAGGTGAGAAATACCGGTTCACCGTCCGTTATGGCAACGGTATGCTCATAATGAGCGGATAGAGCGCCATCGGCCGTGACGACCGTCCAGCCGTCGGAAAGTACCTTAACGTCCGGTGTTCCCATATTGATCATGGGCTCGATGGCAATCGTCATGCCGGTATAAAGCCTTATTCCTCTGCCAGCCGTTCCGAAATTCGGGACCTCGGGATCCTCATGCAGATTCTGTCCGACGCCGTGGCCGACGTACTTGCGGACGACGCCATATCCGAAGCTTTCCGCATATTCGCTGACCGCCGAACCGATATCGCCGATCCGTCCGCCCGCGACCGCTTTCTTTGCACCGCGGAAAAAGCTTTCCTTGGTCGCTTCGATGAGCTTCGCAGCTTCCTCCGAGATTCTACCGACGCCGAAGGTATTCGCGCTGTCCCCATGGAAGCCATGATAAAAAGCGCCGACATCGATTTTGACGATATCCCCTTCGTGCAGAACCTTGGATGCACTCGGGATCCCATGAATGACCTCATTGTTGATGCTGATGCAAGCACTGCCGGGAAAGCCTCCATAGCCTAAAAATGAAGGTTTTGCGCCGCATTTTTCGATATAATGCCGGATGACCGTATCGAGCTCCCTCGTACTGACACCCTCTCTTATATGCTCCCGCGCCGCAAGAATCGCCTCGCCGGTGATTCTCCCCGCCTTACGCATAATAGCCAACTGTTCGCTGTTTTTGATCTGAACCATAATCAGCCTCTGATGCTTTCGATCGCCGCCAAGGTCAAGGACGTAGTATCCTCGATCTTTTCCTGGCCGACGACAGTTTTGAGTATACCGCGTCCGGCATAATAATCCTTCAGCGGCTCTGTCTGCTCGTGATAAACGGCAAGACGGCTTTTGATGACCTCGGGCTTGTCGTCCGCACGGATCACAAGCTCTCCGTCACATTTGTCACATTTGCCGTCCACCTTGACGGGCTTATACTCGACATGATAGGACGCGCCGCATTTGCCGCAAAGTCTGCGTCCGCCGAGTCTGCGGATGATATCTTCATCCGCCACCTCGATATCCACAACGCCGTCCATGACGATACCCATGTCGTCAAGCGCTTTTGCCTGAGCGACCGTGCGCGGAAAGCCGTCGAGAATAAAACCGTTTTTGCAGTCCTCTGCTTTCAATCTCTCCTTGATGATACCGATGACGACATCATCCGGGACAAGCGAGCCGCCGTCGATATAGCTTTTCGCCTTCAAGCCAAGCTCGGTCCCTGTGCTGATCGCTTCTCTAAGGAGCGCGCCCGTCGAGATCGCCGGGATCCCATAACGCTCGGAAACAATCTCCGCCTGCGTTCCCTTTCCGGCGCCGGGGGCGCCAAGAAACATAAGCTTCATATGCGGTCTCCTTTCCATCTGAACCATTCCGTAAAGCTCTCATACTTCACCGGAAGTCATCCGCCGAAGCTCGGCGGATGACGCCGTATGTTTGTTTTAATCGAGGAAGCCCTTGTAATGACGCATCGTCATCTGCGCTTCCATCTCGCGAACCGTTTCCAAAATTACGCCGACAACGATGAGAAGCGTAGAGCCGCTGAACGAAATGACGTTCAGGAGCCCGCCCGTCACAATGTTGAGTAACAGCGGGAAGCAGGCTACGATTCCAAGGAAAAGCGCACCCATCAATACAACCTTGTTCAGCACCTTCTTGATGTAAAGCGCAGTCGGACGTCCGGGACGAATACCCGGAATAGAGCCGCCCTGCTGCATCAGGTTGTTGGCCACCTCAACAGGATTGAACGAGATAGAGATATAAAAATACGCAAATGCAATGATCAGGATAAAGAGCACGATCATGTAGATCCAGCTGTCGGTGGACAGCGCATTATAAACGCCGCGCCAAAACGTTCCCTCTGCCGGATTAAAGAAAGAGATGATCGTGATCGGCAGCGAAACGATTGTGGAAGCAAAGATGATCGGCATAACGCCGGACATATTGAGCTTGATCGGCAGATTCGAGCTTTGGCCGCCATACTGCTTTCGCCCTACCGTCCGCTTCGCGTACTGGACAGGTATCCTTCTCTCCGCGTCGGACATATAGGTCACGAACACAATCGAACCGATAAGGACCACGATAACAGCGACCCACAGAACGATCTGCAGCCACATCGGAACATAGTCGCCCTCAAAATAACCCGACGTCTGTTTCGCGGTAAGATTCTGCTGGAACTGCACAAAGGTAGACGGAAGTCCCGATACGATGTTGGCAAACAAGATCATCGAGATTCCGTTTCCGATACCCTGTTCGTCGATCTTTTCGCCCAGCCACATGACAAGGCACGCGCCCGCCGTGTAGCACGCGATAATGACAATCGCGGAAAAGATTCTGTCAAAGCCGGAGCCGCTGCCAAAAAGCAGGAAGCCGCCGGTAACACCGGTATAGGTCGACGAACCGAGAATCGCATAATAACCGTAAGCCGTCACGATGGCGATGCCGACCGTGACATAACGGGTGATCTTTTCGATCTTTTTTCTTCCGTCCTCACCGTTCTTCGACATTCTCTCGAGCGCAGGAATCGCGATCGTGAGAAGCTGCATGATAATCGATGCGTTGATATATGGTGTTACGGAAAGGGCAAGCAGCGTCGCTTTGGAAAACGCATAGCCGGAAAGAATATTCAAATAGGAAAGTATTCCCTCGCTGTACCATGCGGCGGTCGTCTGCATTGCCTGATAATCAATAAAAGGAACCGGAATAGCTGCGCCGACGCGGTATAAGAATACGATGAAAAGCGTGAATAAGATCTTGCGGCGAAGTTCCGGGATCGTCCACGCGTTTCTCAGCGTTTTAAACACTTATACCACCTCGCACTTTCCGCCTGCGGATTCGATTTTTTCCTTTGCACTGGCGGAAAAAATCGCAGCCTGTACCGTAACCTTCTTTGTAATTTCGCCGCGGCCGAGTATCTTCACGCCGTCGAGCGTTTTTCTGATGATGCGTTTTTCAAGCAGAGCCTCGGCATTGACGACCGCTCCGTCCTCAAAAGCATCCAAAGCATTCACATTGACAATGGCATAATGCTTGGCAAAAGCATTCTTGAAACCTCTTTTGGGAAGTCTTCTGTAAAGCGGGATCTGACCGCCTTCAAAACCCGGTCTTACACCGCCGCCGGAGCGCGCGTTCTGACCTTTATGACCCTTGCCCGCGGTTTTTCCGTTTCCGGAGCCGGTGCCTCTGCCTTTGCGAAAGGCCGGTTTCACAGAACCCTCTGCCGGTGAAAGTTCATGTAGCTTCATTTGGGTATCCTCCTTATACTGTGAATTTTTTCGTACATCAATGAAATTTGAATGTATATTGATTATACATTTTCCACCTTGATAAGGTGAGCGATGATTTTGACCTTACCCAAAACGGAAGCGTCGTTTTTCTGAACTGTCACATCGCCGATCTTGGTAAGACCGAGCGATTTTGCAACTGCCTTTTGTTTGGGACTTGAACCGATAAGGCTTCCGGTGAGTGTGATTTTGATTTGTTCCATCTCCGTCCGCCTCCTTTATTTCAGTGCATCTTTGTCGACACCGCGCATAGCCGCTACTTCCTCGGCCGTGCGAAGCGCTTTCAGTCCTTCAAAGGTCGCCTTGACGACATTGGAAGGATTGCTCGAACGAATACATTTTGCACGGATATCCTTGATACCCGCCATCTGCACGACGGCGCGTACCGTACCGCCCGCGATAACGCCGGTACCGGGAGCCGCCGGCTTGAGAAGCACTCTCGCCGCGCCATACTCGCCGATCACCTCGTGCGGGATGGTGGTACCCTTCAGGGATACCTCGATGATGTTTTTCTTTGCATCCTCAATCCCCTTGCGGATCGCCTCGGGATATTCGGACGCCTTTCCAAGACCGTAGCCGACATGTCCGTTTTCGTCACCTACAACCATGATTGCAGTCTGGCGTGCGATGCGGCCGCCCTTAACGGTTTTGGAAACACGGTTGGTGGCAACGGTGACCTCTTTCAGATCAAGCGTCGCCGGATCAATTCTTTTCGCCATGTCCTTCCTCCTCCTCAGAACTTAAGTCCGCCTTCGCGGGCGCCTTCTGCAAGTTCTTTTACTCTTCCCTGATATACATATCCGCCGCGGTCGAACACCACTTCGGTAATGCCTTTTGCAAGCGCGCGCTCGGCAATGGTTTTGCCGATCACCTTCGCTGCGTCTTTGTTTCCGCCGTTACCTTCAAATACCTTTTCGAGGGTGGATGCGGATACAAGCGTCACGCCGTTTACGTCGTCGATGATCTGAGCGTTGATATTGGAAAGAGAACGATATACACAAAGACGGGGTTTCTCGGGCGTACCGGAAATCTTGACGCGTACTCTCTTATGACGAACAAGACGTGCTTTGTTGCTGTCTTTTCTAGATACCATTGTGATCCACTCCTTTCTTTATTTACCGGTTTTTCCGGCTTTACGGCGAATGTGCTCGCCAGCATATTTGACACCCTTGCCGAGATACGGCTCAGGCGGTCTCTTTTCACGGATCTGCGCGGCGATCTGTCCCACGGTCTGCTTGTCGATTCCGTTTACGACGACCGTCGTGGAGTTCGGAACATCAAACGTGATGCCGTCCTTTTCTTCAAATACGATCGGATGGGAATGACCGAGATTGAGCGTGAGCGTCTTGCCGGACTTAGCCGCCTTATAACCGACGCCGACGATTTCGAGCGTCTTAGAATAACCGTTTGTCACACCCTCCACCATGTTGGCGACGAGCGTTCTGGAAAGGCCGTGGAGCGATCTGTTCTCGCGCTCGTCATCGGGGCGGGTCACATGGATTACCGCGCCGTCGACGGAAACGCCGATATTTTTATGAATCTGTGTGCTGAGAGTTCCCTTCGGTCCTTTGACCGTGACGACATTGCTGTCATCCACTGTAACGGTAACACCGGCGGGAACGGCAATTTCTTTTCTTCCAATTCTTGACATGTCCGTTTACCTCCCCATTACCATACAAAGGCGAGAACTTCGCCGCCCACATGGAGCTCACGAGCCTTTTTATCGGTCATAACGCCCTTTGATGTGGATACGATTGCGATCCCGAGTCCGTTCATGACCTTCGGCATATCCTCACAGTTGGAGTAAATGCGAAGTCCGGGCTTGGATACTCTGCGAAGTCCCTGAATGACCTTCTGTTTGCCGCGTCCGTATTTGAGCGTGATACGGATGACACCCTGCTTGCCGTCCTCGATGATCTGATAGCTGGCGATATAGCCTTCCTCTTTGAGGATATCGGCAATCGATTTCTTCATACCGGAAGCGGGAATGTCAACGGTTTCATGCTTGGCGCTGTTCGCGTTTCTGATACGTGTCAGCATATCTGCAATTACGTCTGAAATTTGCATTGTTATGTCCTCCTTTTATGCAAGTGTTTTCTTGGTTTTGGGAGAAAATCTCCCTTCGCCGAATCCTTGCTGCCGGCTCCTGCCGGCGGCGAGCCGATGGTTAAAGCACTGACGCTTTCCTTTCGACAAGATCGGAGCATTTTTCTTCGGATGAGAGCGCATACCGCTCTCCCCGTAAGCTTACCAGCTGGCTTTCTTTACGCCGGGGATCTGACCCTTGTAAGCAAGCTCGCGGAAGCAGATACGGCAAATGCCGAATTTGCGGAGATAACCGTGCGGTCTTCCGCAGATCTTGCAGCGGTTATATTCTCTTGTAGAATACTTCTGCGGTCTCTGCTGTTTGACCTTCATTGAAGTTTTTGCCATTCTTCTTACCTCCTTAACTTATTTCGCAAACGGAGCGCCCATCAGCTCGAGCAGCTCTTTTGCTTCTTCATCGGTAGACGCCGTCGTAACAAAGGCGATGTCCATGCCTCTGATTTTATCGACCTTGTCATACTCGATTTCCGGGAATATCAGCTGTTCCTTGATGCCGAGCGAATAATTGCCGCGGCCGTCGAAGGCGTTGGGATTGATTCCCTTGAAGTCGCGTACACGCGGCAGCGCGAGATTGAACAGTCTGTCCATAAATTCGTACATTCTGTCGCCGCGCAGCGTCACCTTGACGCCGATCTTCATGCCCTGTCTGACCTTGAAGTTCGCAACCGACTTTCTCGCATAGGTCGGGACAGCCCGCTGACCGGTGATCGCCGTGATCTCTTCGATGATATTGTCTATCGCTTTTGCATTGTCCTTCGCATCGCCCGCACCCACGTTGATGACGATTTTATCGAAACGCGGGATCTGCATCGGGCTCTTATAGGAAAATTTCTTCATCAATGCGGGAGCGACTTCTGATCTGTAATAATCTTTAAGTCTTGCCATTTTCCGTTACCTCCGCATCAAATCTTCTGTCCGCATTTTGCGCAAACGCGGATCTTCTTGCCGTCCTCGACCTTGATCTTGGAACGGCGTCCTGCCTTGCAGTTCGAGCAGTAAAGAGCCACCTTATCGGCGTGCATAGCGCCCTCCACCTTGATGACGCCTCCCGCTTCGCCCTGCTTTCTGGGCTTCATATGCTTCGTCTGGACGTTGACGCCCTCGACGATGACCTTGTGTTCGTCGGGTGATACCGCGATGACCTTTCCCTTCGCGCCCTTGTCGTCGCCGGAAATTACGATAACGGTATCATCTCTTCTTACATGAACCTTATTCATTTTCGATTCCTCCATTACAGTACTTCCGGAGCCAGCGACAGGATCTTGATATAATCCTTCTCGCGCAGCTCTCTTGCCACAGGCCCAAAGATACGGGTGCCTCTCGGCGTTTTATCTTCCTTGATGATGACGGCGGCGTTCTCGTCGAATTTGAGATACGAGCCGTCTGCTCTCTTGATACCCTTGACAGAACGGACGATGACAGCCTTGACGACCTCGCCTTTTTTCACGGTTCCGCCAGGAGCCGCTTTTTTGACGCAGGCGACCACGACATCCCCGATATTACCGTATCTTCTTCCGGTACCGCCGAGCACTCTGATGCACATAAGCTCTTTCGCGCCGGTGTTGTCGGCGACTTTCATCAATGATTGTTGCTGTATCATTGTGCTTTCCTCCTTTGGTATTCACATCTCACAGGTTGCGATATTTCGCTCTAACCTTGCACTATGAATTTTATTTTGCCTTTTCGATGATTTCGACAAGACGCCATCTCTTATCCTTGGAAAGAGGTCTTGTCTCCATGATCATGACCTTGTCGCCGATGCCGCACTCGTTGTTCTCGTCGTGCGCCTTGAATTTTACCGTTCTTTTGATGACCTTGCCATAGACCGGATGCTTCACATTATCCTCGATCGCAACGACGATGGTTTTGTCCATCTTATCGCTCACGACCTTGCCGACTCTCGTTTTTCTGAGATTTCTTTCTACAACTTCACTCATGACATTCTCTCCTCTCTATGGCTTATTCCGCATCCTTCTCGCGAAGGACCGTCATCACTCTCGCGATATCGCGCTTGACATCGGAGATTTTGTGGGGATTGTCGAGCTGATTGATCTCATTCTGGAAGCGAAGCTTGAAAAGGTCGCTTTTCAGTTCCTTGAGCTTTGAGGTGAGTTCAGCGGAAGTCATGTTTCTCAGTTCTGTAGCTTTCACTGGTTTATTCCTCCCCTGCTTCTTCTTTTTTCACGAATTTACATTTGATCGGGAGCTTGTGCGACGCAAGACGCATAGCCTCTTTGGCGACCTCTTCGGAAACGCCGTCCATCTCAAACATAACTCTTCCCGGCTTTACGACCGCCACCCAGTATTCGGGAGAACCTTTACCGGAGCCCATTCGGGTTTCGGCCGGCTTCTCGGTGATCGGCTTATCGGGGAAAATTTTGATCCAAACCTGTCCGCCACGCTTGATGTAACGTGTCATAGCGATACGGGCAGCTTCAATCTGATTGCTCGTGATCCATGCCGGCTCAAGCGCCGCCAGACCGTAGGAGCCATAGGTAACGGTGTTGCCGCGGGTAGCCTTGCCTTTCAGGCGGCCGCGCTGAACACGTCTGTATTTAACTCTCTTTGGCAACAACATTTCTTCTGCCTCCTTCTCTGGGGCCCCTGGAAGCGCCGGTGTTCGCCTGTCTTCCGTTGCCGCCGAAATTTCTGTTGTTTCCGCCGCGGCGATCCCCTCTGTTTCTGTCGTTTCTTCTCTCGCGTCTTTCCGCAGGAGCTTCCGTCTGAACCGTAGCGCCGGCTCTGCCGGAAAGGACCTCGCCCTTGTAAATCCAAACCTTTACGCCGATTTTACCGTAAGTGGTGTTGGCTTCCCAAAAGCCGTAATCGATATCGGCTCTGAGCGTCTGAAGCGGGATGGTGCCCTCATGATAGTGCTCGCTTCTCGCGATCTCGGCGCCGCCGAGACGTCCGGAAACGGAAATTTTGATTCCTTTCGCGCCCATGCGCATAGTTCTGCCGATCGCCTGCTTCATCGCGCGGCGGAACGCAACTCTCTTCTCGAGCTGCTCCGAAATCGCCTCTGCGACGAGCTGCGCGTTGAGATCCGGGCTTTTGATCTCGACAACGTTCACGCTGACGGATTTGCCGGTCATTTTCTCAAGCGCCGCACGGAGCTTTTCGATCTCCGAGCCGCCGCGTCCGATGACGATACCGGGCTTTGCGCAGTGGATGAGAACCTTGACGCCGGCGCCCGTGCGTTCGATTTCGACCTTCGGAACGCCTGCGGTCTTCAGTTTTTCTTTGAGATATTTTCTGATCTTATAGTCGGAAACAAGCGTATCGCCGAAATCCTCGTCTTTGGCGAACCATCTTGAATCCCAATCCTTGATAACACCGACACGCAGACCGTGCGGATTAACCTTCTGACCCATTCTTCCTACCTCCTTTTCAAGCTTCTTCTCTTTCCTTAAGAGCGATCGTCACATGACTGGTTCTCTTAAGGATTCTGTCCGCGCTTCCCTTGGCGCGGGGCATGATTCTTTTCAGCGTCGGCCCCGAGCAGACGAAGCATTCGGAAACGTAAAGTCTGCTTACATCCATGCTGAAATTGTGCTCTGCGTTCGCAACCGCGCTCTTTAACAGCTTGATGAGGTATTCACTCGCAGATTTAGGAGTGTTTTTAAGAATTGCCATCGCTTCTCCCGCATCCTTCCCTCTGATGAGGTCAAGCACAATCTGTACTTTGCGCGGGGATATTCTGGCATATTTGAGATATGCTCTTGATTCCATTCGATTTTGCCTCCCTTCGCTTTGGTGCGAGATTATTTACCGTTGTTTGATGTTTTTGAACCCGCATGGCCCTTGAATGTTCTCGTGGGCGCAAACTCGCCGAGCCTGTGTCCGACCATATCCTCGGTCACATAGACCGGAACATGCTTTCTGCCGTCGTGAACCGCAATCGTATGTCCGACAAATTCGGGGAATATCACGGAAGCACGAGACCATGTTTTCAATACCTTTTTCTCGCCCTTTTCGTTCATGGCGCAAACTCTGGAATAGAGCTTTTCCTCGACGAAAGGTCCTTTTTTAAGGCTTCTGCTCATTTCAATGCCTCCTCCTTATTTACCGTTTCTGTGTTTTACGATGAACTGCTCAGTTCTCGACTTCTTGTTTCTCGTCTTATAACCGTTGGTGGGCTTTCCCCACGGGGTTACAGGAGAAGGACGGCCGATCGGGGAACGGCCTTCACCGCCGCCGTGCGGGTGATCGCAGGGGTTCATAACGGAGCCGCGAACCGTCGGACGAATGCCGCGATGGCGCGTCTTGCCCGCCTTACCGATCTTGACATTCTCATGATCGATGTTGGAAACCTGACCGATCTGTGCGCGACAGTCGAGACGGATGAGGCGAACCTCACCCGAAGGAAGTCTGACCTGAGCCATTCCGTTTTCCTTCGCCATCAGCTGAGCCGCAGCGCCTGCCGAACGGACAAGCTGACCGCCCTTTCCGGGATACAGCTCGATGTTGTAGATGAACGTACCGACCGGAATATTCGCAATCGGAAGCGTGTTGCCGGGCTTGATATCCGCATCGGCGCCGGAATATACCTTGTCGCCGTCTTTGAGTCCCACCGGAGCGATGATATATTTCTTCGTTCCGTCCTCATACTGAAGAAGCGCGATGTAAGCGGTTCTATTCGGATCGTATTCGATGCCGACAACCGTCGCGGCCTCGTCCGTATAAGCGCGCTTGAAATCGATGATTCTGTATTTCTGTTTGTTGCCGCCGCCCTTGTGACGGACAGTGATTCTGCCGTAGCTGTTTCTGCCGGCATGTTTTTTCTTGATCTCAACAAGACTCTTTTCGGGGGAGAACTTCGTGATTTCCGCGAAATCCGGCACCGACATATTACGTCTTGCAGGAGTCGTAGGTTTATACTTGATCGTAGCCATTCTCTTTCCTCCTCCTTATCAAATCATGCCGTCGAAGAACTCGATGGATTTTGAATCCGCCTTGAGCGTGACAATGGCCTTTTTCCAAGCCTTTGTGTAACCCGAGTGAACGCCGAGTCTCTTCGGTTTTTTCTTCATGTTGATCGTGTTGACGTCCGCAACCGTAACGCCGAAAGCTTCCTCAACCGCGTGTGCGATTTCAGGCTTGGTCGCGTTCTTCTGAACCTCAAAGGTGTATCTTTTGGACTTCGTAGCCTCAAGGCTCTGTTCCGTAATGATCGGTCTTACGATGATATCGTGAGCAAACTTCATTATGCGTACACCTCCTCGATTTTTTTGACGGCATCCAGCGCGACAACAAGCTTGTCGCAGTTTAAGATGTCGTATACATTCAGCGTATTGATATATGCGGTCTTTACGCCGGGGATGTTGGCAAAGCTTTTGACGACCTTTTCATCTTTCGCAGGAAGAACGACAAGCGCCTTTCCGGACGCGCCGACGGCGGAAAGCATATTCACCATCGTGCGGGTTTTGAATTCGGTCGTAGTAATCGCATCGACGACTACAAGCGAGTCGTCCGCGACCTTGCTTGAGAACGCGCTCTTCATCGCGATTCTCTTCACTTTCTTGTTGAGGTCCGTGCGATAGGATCTCGGCTTCGGCCCGAGCGCAACGCCGCCGTGCGTCCACTGAGGCGAACGCGTGGAGCCCTGTCTCGCTCTGCCCGTGCCCTTCTGTCTCCACGGCTTTTTGCCGCCGCCGGAAACCTCGGTTCTCGTAAGTGTCGACTGCGTGCCCTGTCTCTGGTTGAGAAGGTACGCCCTGACGGCGGCGTGAAGCACTGCCGCATTGACTGTGACGGCAAACACGGAATCCGCAAGCTCCACGGTTCCGACTTCCTTGCCGGTCATGTCCAAAACTTTCATGTTAGGCATCGTTTCTTCCTCCTTCTCACGCTTTAACCGTGTTGCGAATGAACACGATACCGCCCTTGGCGCCCGGAACGGCGCCCTTAACGGCGATCAGATTTTTGTCGGCATCGACGCGGACGACATCGAGATTGAGGACCGTCACCCGCTCGTTTCCGTACTGTCCCGCCATCTTCTTGTTTTTGAAGATTCTCGACGGCGTCGAGTTCGCGCCCATGGAGCCGGGCTGACGGTGAACAGGTCCCACGCCGTGCGTCATGCGAAGCTTGTGGCAGCCCCATCTCTTGATAACGCCGGAATAGCCGCGGCCCTTGGTGATGCCCGTGACATCCACTCTGTCGCCGGCCGCGAAGGTGTCGGCAGATACGATATCGCCGACGTTCATGGAATCTGCGTCGTCAAGCTTGAACTCCTTCAGATGCTTTTTCATCGCCACGCCCGCTTTCGCGAAGTGACCTTTTTCCGCTTTGTTGAGCTTTCTCTCAACAATGTCCTCAAAGCCGAGCTGAACGCTGGAATAACCGTCTTTCTCGACGGTTTTCTTCTGCGCGACCACGCAGGGTCCGGCTTCGATGATGGTAACCGGAATGACGTTTCCAACTTCGTCGAAAACCTGTGTCATACCGATTTTCTTTCCGATGATACCTTTTTTCATTTCTTTTCCTCCTTGTAAGGTTATTGGTTGACCACCGCAGCTTCTGCGGGCGGGTCAACTTGACCAACCGGATCACACGCGGAAACAGGATTTTAATTTCCGCACATGCCCCGCCGGAAATCTACTTATTTATAATTAAAGTTTGATTTCGATTTCGACGCCGGCCGGAAGTTCGAGGGATGTAAGCGCCTCGATGGCTTTTTGAGACGGTTTGATGACATCAATCAGTCTCTTGTGGGTCCTGTACTCAAACTGTTCGCGGCTGTCCTTATACTTATGAACAGCACGGAGAATCGTGATGATCTCCTTCTCCGTGGGAAGCGGGATAGGACCGGATACGGTCGCGCCGTTTCTTTTCGCGGTCTCCACGATCTTCTCCGCGGCCGCATCGACCAGCGTATGATCGTAGCTTTTCAGTCTGATTCTGATTTTTTCACTAACTGCCACTTGATTTTGCCTCCTTAAATTATTATGAATTGGCGGCGGCGAAGCCATATGCGCCGCATGGCCACACAGCTCGCTCGGTTTCGCGCGAACACCATCCCGGGCGTTTCCTCTCGCCCTAAGGAAAAGCCGGAGGTCCTCCGGCATCATGCATTCCATCTTCGGATTGACGCCGCACGCGGCGCAATATCCGGAACACAGCTGTTCATGAAACAAAACCGTCGCCCGTTTATCGGACATACTCTGCGAAAATTCCCCGTTTTCACGGCAACCTCCCGCTTCATCGCACATCAAGCTTTTCTATTCTATCGCATTTTTACGATAAAATCAAGGACTTTTCGATTTTTTGAAAAAATATATGCAGAAAACTTTAGAGAAATTTTCTCCATTTTTTTGTGTATTATTCACAAATTTCAATAAATTTCAAAAAAACGGCGCAATTTCCTCTCAAATATGCTATAATAGCGTGGCAAGGCAATGTACTTGTCGGCCAAATCACCGATTTTGAGAGAATCGACGGTATGACAGCGATCCGTCGTCAAACATAGGGAGGCTCCCGCAGCTGCAATGGTCAAAAATATAGAATATACGACGCGCGGCACCTGCTCGCGTCAGATCAAGGTCCAAATCGAGGACGGCATCATCCAGTCGGTGCAGTTCGTCGGAGGATGCAACGGAAATACAAAAGGAATCGCTCAGCTTGTCAGAGGAATGAGGGCGGAAGACGTCGTTGAAAAGCTCAAAGGAACGGACTGCGGAGGCCGCGGTACCTCCTGCCCCGACCAGCTTGCAAAAGCGATCGAAGAGGCCTTAAAATCCGATGCGAATTGACGCGCACACCCATTGCTTTCCCGATACCCTCGCACCCAAAGCCCTTGCCAAGCTGGAAACAAACGACGCGCTTTATCCGCGGTGCGACGGAACACTTAACGGACTTCTCACGGTCCTCGACCGCGACGGAATCGACAAATGCTTTGTACTGAACATCGCGACCAATCCGCATCAGCAGGACAAGGTCAACGAATTTGCCGTTTCCATTAACCGCTGTCAGAACAGAGTTTATTCCTTTGGCTCCATCCATCCGGATTGCCCCGATGTAAAGCGCGCCGCCAAACAAATCAAAAAATCCGGTCTTTACGGCATCAAGCTGCATCCCGATTTTATGGGATATGACATTCTCGACGATAAATTCATGCCGATCTTCGCGGCATGTGCGGAATATGCGCTCCCGGTCGTCATTCATGCGGGACTTGATCCCACCTCACGGGATCATATCCATGCGAAAGCGGAGGACATTGCCAAAATTTTGGAGCGGTTTCCCTCTCTGCGCCTGTGCGCCGCGCATTTCGGATGTGCGGTCCATCATGAGGAGGTGCTGAAGCATCTCTGCGGCAAAAACATATGGTTCGATACGAGCTTCCCCGCCCTCGGCGCTTCTGTGTCCGGCGTGAAAAAGCTCCTCGAAAACCATAATCCCGACAAAATCATGTTCGGAAGCGACATGCCGTGGGAATCTCCGGCGGAGGCTGCGGCATTTCTCGACGAGCTGGAGCTCGACGACAAGCAAAAAAGAAAAATCTTCGGCGAGAATGCCGAGCATTTTCTTCAACGATAAAAATCACGGCCACGCTGCCGTGCATATGCGCTGGTAGCTCAGCTGGATAGAGCATCAGATTCCGATTCTGGGGGTCGCGGGTTCGAATCCTGTCCGGCGCGCCACAAAAAAGTCTTGTATGTACAAGACTTTTTTATTTTCGCATTCCTATATTTTTATTTTGTATAAGAATAACAACAAATTTGACAGCATAAAAGCTTGACATTTTCAAATTCTTGATGTAATATAATAATAGAAGGAGTTGCCGATGACGGTTGCTCCCTTGTTAGTGATTATGAAATAACCGCTAAGTTGGTAGCTGGGCGGTTATTTCTTTTTTTGTTCGCTTATGTACTGCGCATAGAGAACGAGAAAAGCGAGAATCGCAATCAAGTCTGAAAGCGTAAGATACACGGCATCACCCCCTCTCACCGAGGGAGCAAAAGAAACTGTCTCCCTCAAATTGAGGAAGCAACCGCCACCGTTATGGCAACTCCATAGAAATCATAGCATTCATATCATTATTGGTCAATATTTTTCTCGTTTTTGAAATATTTTTATTCAAATTATAGACAAAGTCCGGTTTCATCCCCGGTTAAAATCGGAGCCAAATGCGGATCATTTTTTTATCTTGCGTTTCTTCTTATTTTATAGTACAATCATTTACTACACCAAACAATAATTGAACAGAGGTGTTTTCTATGGCCAAATCAATCTGCGGGCTCGACTGCGCGAAGTGTACCGTCAAAGACGCCTGCGGTGGATGCAGTACACAAAAAGGAGTTCCGTTTCACGGCGGATGCGTCGTCGCGGCATGCTGCGGAAATGAAGGCTGTGAGCACAGCGGCAAATTCTCGGAAGACGTCTGTGAGCTAAAAGAACAGCTGATCGCGGAATTCAACGCCCTCGGCATTGAAGATATGGAAGAAGTGAAAAATCTAAACGCTCTTACCGGCTCCTATATCAATCTCAAATATACGCTTCCGAACGGACAAGCCGTAAAGCTGCTCGACGACAGTAAAGTATATTTAGGAAATCAAATCTGCAAAAAAGGCAGCGACAGGTGCTACGGGCTCGCCGCAGATGAAAGCAATCTCTTGGTTTGTGAATACGGCGAGAACGGCTCAGACGCGGAAATAATCTTATATAAAAAACGGAAAAATCCAAAAGAATAACCATCGACGCCGGAATACCGGCTTTATCCGAAATCAAGATGAAAAGCCTTGCTGCAAGCAAGGCTTTTCATCTTTTCTTATGTAAAAATCATCACAATGCTTTCCCGTTCTTATTTCGCCGAAAAATAGGAAAGCGGGGACATCTCGTCGAAGCTGCCGTCTCCCTCCGTCACAATAATGCCCATGATAAAATCATCGATCTTCCGGATATAATATTTTTGTTCGATGGAAAAATCATAGTCCGGATAATACGCTTCATAGGAGAGCTCGAGGAAATCGAACCCGCCGACGGCAACAGTCTGCTCGCTCGATTTCGTATACTGGATCGTCGTCTGCTTTTCAAGATTGCCCGTCAAAGCGGCGGCATAATCCTGTTCGCTGAAGGTCTCTGTATCCATGCCCTGGACCTTGATATTTTCATACAGCACGATCACGTTCATACCGGTCATGGAATCGACCGCAAACATATCGTAAACCGTAGTCTTTTTGAGCAGCTCCTTTTTCAGGGCATCCTCGTCTCCGTTCTCATCAAGTCCGGACATTTTGAGAAGCTCTTCTCTGTCATAAAATTCCCACCCCTCGGGAAGCGCAAATTTCATTCCTGAAAAATCGCTCACATACGCACCCAACTCGATGACGCCCATATCAAAATCCGCGGTACCATCGTCCATGCTGCCGACGAATAATTTCTGTAAAACCTCCGAAAAAGTGCACGACGCCATCAAAAGCAAAAGCGCCGCTGCGATTATGAGGGACACCGCTGTTTTCACTGTTTTTTTCATCATGACCTCCCGCCGTGAGAACGGCACATTCAAATTGTGATCTCATCTATTATCGAATCTATTATCGAAATATTTTCTGATTCTGCTGTACACAGCACGATTCACAAACACCTACGGGATTTTTACGCGCGGTATACACCGAGGACAGCTTTCTCCAATCTCTCGAGAGCCTCGGCAAGCACACGGCGCGGGCAGGCGAGATTCAGCCTCTCGAAGCCTTCTCCGCCCCGTCCGAAAATATAGCCCTCGTCGAGGAAAAGATAAGCTTTTTTTCTCATCAGCGCCTCCAGCTCCTGCTTAGGAAGCCCCAATGCGCGGAAATCGAGCCACAGAAGATAGGTCCCTTCAAGCTCCGTCGCCTTGACAAACGGCAGATGCTCCCTTAAAAAAGCCGTGACAAAGGTTTTGTTCGCGTCTATATAGCAAATCACCTCACGCATCCATTCCTCACCATGCTCATAGGCGAGTTCCGTCGCCTTGTAGCTGAGTGCATTCAGCGAAAAATGTCCGCGTGCGCGCATGACCGCTTCTCTGCGCCGTTCATCCGAAATAAAAATATTCGACGCCTGCATCCCCGCCAAATTGAACGTCTTGCCGGGAGACGTGCATACCGCGCAGTTGTCGCGGTATTTCTCTTCCAGATTCATCATGGAAACATGCCGATACCCCGGCATGATCAGATCAAAATGGATCTCATCCGACAGGATGAACACATCGTTTGCAAGACAGATCTCCGCGATCCGGCGGAGCTCCTCCTCCGTCCACACGCGCCCTACCGGATTGTGCGGACTGCAAAAGATATAGAGTTTGACCTCCTCACGCTTCGCCTTTTCTTCAAAATCCGCAAAATCGATCGTATATCGGCCGTCCTTTTCGATAAGCTCGTTTTCCACGACATGGCAGCGGTTGAATTCAGCGGCCCCCCGAAACGGATAATAAACCGGCGAGGTGATCATCACGCTGTCGCCCGGTTTTGTGAAAACACCCACCATATGCCGCAGGGCCGGCACAACGCCGGCATATTCGACAAACCATTCTTTTTTCGGTGAAAAGCCGTGACGACGTTCCATCCAGCCTGTCACCGCCTGATAATACGCGTCCGTCGCATGCGTATAGCCGAGAATCGATGTATCGAGATACTCTTTCAGTCCCTCGACGATCTCGGGCGCGTTTTTGAATTCCATATCCGCCACCGACAGCGGCACGATATCGTCCGGAAGGTCCGGAACCTCCTCCCGCATTTCATCCCATTTGCCGGAGCCGACGCCATAGCGCGGAATCAGCGTTTCAAAATCGTATTTCATTTACCTTCCCTTTCAGTTTCCAAGTCCCTCCGAGGGATCCCTGCCCTCATGGACCTGCGGATAATAGCTGCCGTAGCAATAGTCATACGGCTCGTCAAATTCCATTTTCAGAACGGCAATGCCCAAATTCCGGTCAGGAGATGACTGCGGCAGCGATTTCAGCACGATACGATGCCCATCCATCGCAAAATCAAGAGGCTCGCCGGTCGCAAGCACCGAGATGCGCCGCGGTGCTTTCCTGTATCCGCCGAAAACCATCTCTCCCGTCCGCGGCCAAATATAATTCCACACATAAACGGTCTTTCCGTCCGGCGATACCGTGCATTTGGAAACGTTGTTGGCGCCGCACTCTTCGCCGGAAATTTTCTTTTTCAAGCCGTACGCCGCCTCTCCGTTTTCGCGGAGCCACGCGCCGACTTTATGCAGCGGTTCCACCGCCTCGCGCGGAACGGAGCCGTCCGCTTTCGGTCCGATGTTGAGCAGCAGATTGCCGCCCGCGGCGGAACAGCGCTGCAGCATGCGCACGATCTGATTTGCCGTATAGGAATACGGCGCAATCTGCTCCTCGTCCACATAGCCCCACGAAATGCCGTTGAAAGTCATGCAGGCCTCCCAGTCGCTTCCGTCCTCCGCAACGATCGCATCCTCCGGCGTGAAAAAATCCTCCGGCATCCGGCTGCGGTTGTTGATGAGGATATCCGGCTGAAGTCCCCTTATCTTATAATTGCGGTTTACCGAATCCCAGTCCTTCGAGCTCATGCGCGGCCACGGCATATCGTACCAAAGGATATCGATCTTCCCGTAATTCGTGAAAAGCTCCGTGTTGAGGTCCTCGATATATTTCGTGAACCGTGCGCGGGCGCCCTCGTCCGTCATACATTTCCACGCATCGGGATGACGCCAGTCCATCAGCGACGAATAAAGCCCGATTTTCAGATCGTATCTGCGGCAGGCGTCGACAAATTCCCGCACGATATCGCGGTGCGGACCGTAGTTCACGGAGTTGAACGGATTGACCTTGGAATCCCACAGAGAAAAGCCCTCGTGATGGCGTGTCGTGAGCACCGCATACTTTGCGCCGGCCTCCTTTGCCAGCCGGCACCACTCGTCGGCGCAGCCTTCCTTCGGGCAGAACGCGGCGGCAAGCTTTTCATAATCGGAGATTTTGATATTTTCCCATACCTGCGCCCATTCTCCCATTCCGTGGGAGGAAAAAAGCCCGTAATGGATAAACATGCCGAAGCGCGCGTTCCGAAACCATTCGATGCGCCGCTCCTTGGTTGCGGCGCAGAATGCCGCATATTCTTCGTAAGTCATGTCAGCTCCTTTCCTCCTTACTGCCGATGGAAAGGATAAATTCCTTCGCATATGGGAGCGATTCGATCCAGCGGCACACCGTGTGCCATTCGTCGAGCTTGTGCGTGCGTCTCGCATAGTAGATGTTGACAAGCACCTCATAGTTCAGCGTCACCGTGCGCAGCTGATTGTAGCTCGCCGGCAGAAGCTGGATCATATCATACCAGAACGCCTTGTCCTTCGTTTCAAGGAAACGGAGGCGGCGCTCCTCCAAGCACGCGATGACGCTGTCGAGGCACGCGAGAGCGGTCTCACTCATATGATCGTGCGAAAAATCCTCGCGCGAAAATTCTTTTGCTTGGATTTTGTGCATTGTGCTCGTGGAATTGGCGACCGTTCCGACCTTATAAGTGTCGAATTCTTTCCACCAATATAACGGCGCCGTGATATCCGCGGAAACGATGATCTGCCGAATGAACTTCCGGTGATCGGAGCCGGCGCGGCAAAGCCGCATGCCGAGTCCGATATCGTTTTCCCCGAGGATATAATTTCTGTCCGCGTCATAGGCGCTGTCGCTGCGCGCCCAGCTGTTCAGCGGATTGCGCGCGCCGCGCATGGCGTTTTCCAAATTCATAACGCTTGTATTTGTAATTTCCAGCATTTTGATTCCTCCCTGTTTAGGCAAAGAAGACAGCCGCCTCGGTTTCCTCTCCCAGCTCAAAGGCCGCGTATCTGCCGTCGTATTCAAATTCGACAGACCTTCCGCCCACCGTGATCTTCTTCGGTCTATCCTCCGCAAACACGCGCGCGGTATAGGTTCTCTTTCCGAGCCCTCTGAAATCGCCCTCGCGCTCTCCGATGCCAATATCGCAGCGGCCGTCCGCCTCCGCCATGGAAATGCGCGTCACGGTACGCTTACCGTCGTTATATTCGAGCGTCATGCCGTCATCCTCATAGAAATCGCAGTAAGAAACGCCATGCGGATAAAGCTCAAGAATGATATTCTCCGTGTCGCCCGGATTCGTATGCTGACGGGGTATGTCGGTCGGGATAATCGCGCCTCCGCGCACAAAGAGGAAGCCTCCGCGGTCGTTCGGGATCTCCGGCTTCACCGAGGCGCCGCCCTCATAGACCTTGCCGCTCCAATAATCGATCCAAATGTTCCCCGCCGGCAGATAAATTTCATCCGAGAATGCGCCGACCAGCAGATTTTCGCCGAACATATACTCGCAGACGGCGTTTTGCAGAGCGTCATCCTCGAACATCAGCGGCATCGCACGGCACACCGGCATTCCGGTGAGGTTCGCCGTGATCGCCGTCGAATAAATATACGGCAAAAGGCGATAGCGAAGCCTGTCATAGAAGGCAAAAACCGGCTCGATTTCCTCGCCTGCCCACCACGGATGGGCGAAGCCGTACCAGCTGTTGAGCTGGCACCACGCGGTGAAGAAGCAATAATGCAGCGTATGCTTCTCGAAGACGTTCATATCGCAGGTCAGGTTGGAGATGCCGGACATGCCGCAGCCGAGGATCCAAACGAGCGTCGTCAGCTCGCCGCCGTTGTCGCCCGTATTGGAGGCGCCGTATGCGCCCGTGCCCGTATAACCGCCGCAGTAATGGTGCATCGGACGAAGTCCCGTGTATTCCGCAGCGCCGCGGTACATATCGCGCATATACAGCGTCTGGATGAGATTGTGCATCTCCGGCTCGCCGTGTCCGTTGGCATAGATACGGCGCTCGTCCGCATTGTCGACGGTATGGCACGGGTCGAGCTTGAACGACGACGCGCCGTCGCAGACAAACTGCTTCAAGTGGTCGAACCAGTCCGGGATCTCCGGCGCCACCTCGTTGCCGATGCGGCGCTCCTCCTCGGCGGTGAAATCATGCTCGCAGCAAAGCCACAGATGGAGCTTGAAGCCGTATCGCGAAAGCGCCGCCGTAAAGAAGTTCGGATTGACATGTCCCGGCTCCTTAGAACGCGCCCATTCCTCGATGAGATAACGCCCGCGGTTCCATTTTTTATTCACGGAAAAATCGTACCGCTTCTCCATCCAGCCCGGCTCCAAGCTTATCGAATCACACGGCAGCTTTTTCTCACGGAAAGCCGCCGCATTGCGCATGATCTCATACTGATCCGCCGTATACTGATCGATAAAGGCAAGGCCATACGCCCATTTCGGCAGCAGCGCCGGACGTCCGGTGATATAGGTGAAGCGTTCGAGAAGCGCCGCGAGCGTATCGCCGGCAAACACGGTGAAATCGATATCGCCGTCCGGCAGATACCACAGAATCTCATGTGCGTCACGGGCACAGACGTCGATGCCGTGCCACCATGTGGAATTGCACAGGATCCCATATCCGGCCTTGGTCATGAGAAACGGGACCGGCATCTCGTTGCTCTGATAGACGACACGCTCAAGATAAGTCTTTCCGTTGAGCACGATGCGGTCGGGATTGGCAGCGCCGAGTCCGTAGAAAAGCTCGTCCTCAATACCGGAAACCGCCGCATATTTCGGATTCCGCTGGAAATCCACCGCGCCGTAACCGCGCTTCGCATCCTCGCCGATGATCTGCTTCTGCGGCGGACGCATACCGCTCAGCGTCTCGTTGAAATAAGCCTTTACCGCATCGGTGTCAAGGCTGCGCACATCCATTTTCCGCTCGAAGCGGACGCTCCCAAACGTGACGATCCCCTCTTCAAAGGTGACGGTAAGTCCTCCTGCCGAAACCCCGTTTGCAAGCTCCTCACCGCAGACCTCGTCCGGCTTTCTGTAAAGCCCGTACCGGTCGAAGAGCGATTCCCCCCGCTCATCTCCCACGCGGATCCTCACCGCGTTTTCGGCGCACGCCGTTATGCGGACGCATTTATCGCCGTACTGAAAAATTTTTTCGATCATTTTGTTTCCTCCGGATCATTTTGTTTATATGCAGCGGAGCACTTCCCGCACGCGGTATAACCGTGCTCCGTCAGATATTCGATATCCACGACTTCGATTTCCAATCGATTTTCCTCCGACATGCGCGCCGCATAGATACAGTCGCGGTCCAAATGGAAAACCTTTGAGCTTTTGTTGATCACCACGAAAAGCCTGTCCTCATCGGGTTCATTCGGAAGCTCTGTGTTTTCTGCGGACGACGTCTGCGCGCGCGTATCCGTATGAATGACGATATCGCTCTGCGTGCCGCAGGAAGAGAGCAACGTTAAAAGCAGCAGAGCGGCCAAGACAAAAGCAGGCCCTTTCATGTCCTTTCCCCGTCCCTTTCGATTTTTACAAATACCCCGTAATCCGTGTCCCTCGGAAGCTTGATGACGGCAAAGGATTCCGGCGCAAGCTCAATCGCCTGCGCACAAACCCCTGTCATCAGCTCCGATACGGCGAGAGGCGCGTGAAACTCATAGGTTTCCCGCGAACGGTTTACCGTCACGGCAAGCATTTCTCTTTCTCCATGCCGTTCAAAGCACAGAATTTCCGAATCCACATATAAGAGGGAAAAACCGCCGCAGCGGAAAATGCTCTCCTCACGGCGCAGCTTTCCGAATGCACGGTAAAGCGCCGTCAGCTCCTTATCCTCGTCTCCCCACGGAAACGGCGCGCGGCAGAACGGGTCGATATAACCCTCAAGCCCCGCCTCGTCACCGTATAAAATGCACGGCACGCCCGGCAGCGTCATCTGAATGCAGACCGCCAGCCGCAAAAGCGTCCCAGCATGTTCCCTCTGCTCCTTTGTCATCCGGTGCTCCGAAAGCGCCGAATACGGAAGCTCTCCTGCCCTCTCGTCTCCGAGCGCCGTCAGAATGCGCTCCGTATCGTGGGTCCCGAGAATATTCATAAGCGCGTTCGCCGCCTCGGGCGGATAATGCCCGTAAATGGTCATAAGCGTGCGGCGCAGCGACATATAGTCGCCGGCCGTCAAATACTCGATGACCGCCCGCCGCACGGGATAGTTCATCACCGAATCAAGCTCGCCGCCGCGCAGGTATTTTTTCCGAACGCCGTATGAGATTTTGTCCGTCGCGTCCTCCCAAACCTCGCCAAGGATCGCCGCATCGGGCTTTTCCTCCGTCACAACGTCCGAGAGCTGTGTCAAAAAATCGTCGGAAAGCTCGTCGGCTACGTCGATGCGCCATCCCGCTATCCCGAATCTCATATAACGGCGGACGACGCCGTCTTTCCCGAATAAAAATTCCCGATAGGAGGGCGCATCCGAGTTCACGCGCGGCAAGGTCTTGACCCCCCACCATGCGTCGTACCGGTCGGGATAATGCTCGAACGTATACCAAGGATAATACGGCGAAGCCTTCGATTGCGCCGCTCCCACGGAGGCATAGGTTCCCTTTGCGTTGAAATAGACGCTGTCGGCTCCGGTATGGTTGAATACGCCGTCGAGCAGAACGGCAATTCCCCGCTCCGAGGCGGCGCGGACAAGCGATGACAGCGCCTCATCCCCGCCGAGCATTCGGTCGACATGCAGATAATCCGCCGTATCGTAGCGGTGATTCGACGGCGACTCAAAAATCGGATTGAGATATAGACAGGTCACGCCGAGAGACGCGAGATAATCGAGCTTCTCGACGATCCCCGCAAGATCGCCGCCGTAAAACACATTGTTTTTTTCGTTTTCCAGCCGGTCGCGGAAATATGAGGGGAACGTCTCCCTGTCCCGGCACAGCACCGCGCCGTCCTTTGCGGGACAGCTTCCCGCAGAAAAGAAGCGGTCTGGGAAAATCTGATACATCACCCCGCCGTAAAGCCATTCCGGCAGGCATTTTCGTTTCTTATAAACGAGAAGCTGAAAATCTCCCTTTTTGCTGTCCGCATTCACATAGCATTCGGAAAAATCATGCTCTCGACGCATCAAATCAAAGGTTCCGAATCCGGTATAAACACGGTATTTGTAGTAAAAAAGTCCGCTTAATTCCCCCGCGCAAAGCGTTTCCATCGGAATGGAGACGGAATATTCCCCGCTCGATTCCGTCATCGGAAACCGAAAGCGCTCTCCCGTATCGTCCGATACGGCAAGCAGCTCCGCGCCGACCGTCGATTCCGGAACGCCGATCCGGAACTCTACGGTATCGGAACGCTCGAACGCGCCGCGTCCGGCCGTTCGCCGCCCGTTTACATATTTGTGCTCCAAAAGCCGGGACTCGGCTCCCATACGTGAAAATCCAGCCATTCGTTACTCCGTCACATTCTCCAAATGCCAAATTTTTTCGGCATACTCTGTAATGCTTCTGTCCGCGGCAAAATATCCCGCGGCGGCGATGTTGCGAATCGCCTTAGAGGTCCAAGCCGCACGGTCTGCGTAATCCGAAACGGCCGTCTCATACGTTCTGAAATAGGACTCAAAGTCGGCAAGGCAGAGATATGGATCTGCGACATTGTGATTTCCCGAAATGAAATAGCCTGCAATCCCGGAAAAATCCTCTCCGGCAAAGCCGGCGGAAATCCGGTCGACCGCCGCTTTCAGCCGCGGATCCGCGGCATAATAATTCATAGCGTTGTAACCGTTTCGCCAAAGCTCCTCGACCTCTTTTGACGTATGCCCGAAAATATAGATGTTTTCGCGTCCCACCGCATCCGCCATCTCGACGTTCGCACCGTCGAGCGTGCCGACCGTCATCGCACCGTTGATCATGAATTTCATACAGCCCGTTCCGCTCGCTTCTTTCCCGGCAAGGGAGATCTGCTCCGAAATGTCCGTCGCGGGCATGAGGACCTCTGCCATACTGACATTGTAATCCTCCAAATATACGACACGGATGCGCTCGCGCACCTGCGGATCGGCATCGATCTCACGTCCAAGACACCAAATAAGCTTTATGATATCCTTCGCCATATAATAGCCCGGCGCAGCCTTTCCTCCGAAAAAGAAGGTCTGCGGAACAATATCCGCGTTCGGATCCGCTTTCAGCTCATCATAAAGTACGACGATTTTGAGCACGTTCAAAAGCTGTCTCTTGTATTCATGGATGCGCTTTGCCTGAACGTCGAAAACCGAATGTGTGTCCAGCTTTCCGCCCGTTTTTTCCGCATACCACGCGGCAAAGGCTTCCTTGTTCCGGTGCTTGATATCCCGCACCGCCTCGACGACATATTGATCCTCCGCGTACTTTCCGAATTCCGCAAGCGCCTGAGGCTCCGTGCGATAATTCTGTCCGATGGTATGATCGAGCAGACCCGCAAGCTTCGGATTGGAATAGCAGAGCCAGCGGCGGTGGGCGATCCCGTTTGTCACGTTGGTGAATTTATCCGGCGCCACCTTATAAAAATCATGAAAGACCGTATTTTTCAGAATTTCCGAATGAAGCTTGGAAACGCCGTTGACGGTATGGGAGCCGACCACGCTGAGATTCGCCATGCGCACCTGTGCGTTTGCGACGACCGACATGCGGGAAATCCTGTCCCAGTCGCCCGGATAAAGATTCCAAAGGTCCGCGCAGAAGCGGCGGTTGATCTCGCATACGATGGAATAAATCCTGGGAAGCCGGAGACGAAAAAGATCCTCGTTCCAGCATTCCAGCGCCTCCGGCATGACGGTGTGATTCGTATAGGAAACGGTCTTTGTCACCGTATCCCAAGCGGTCTCCCATGAAAATGAGTAAATATCCATGAAAATCCGCATAAGCTCCGGGATGCAGAGCGCCGGATGCGTGTCGTTGATGTGAATCGCGTTCTTTTCCGCAAAATTCGCAAGCGTCCCGTACTGAGTAAGATGATCCGCAATGATATTTTGAAGCGAGGCCGAAACGAGAAAATACTGCTGGGAAAGCCTCAGGATCTTTCCCTCCATATGATCGTCGGAGGGATAAAGCACCTTCGTGAGCATCTCCGCGCTCGTATTCTGCTCGACCGCCTGCATGTACTGCCCCTGTGTGAAGAGCTTCATGTTGAAATTCGTGATATCCTGCGCCTTCCAAAGGCGCAGATTGTTCGCGGCAAAGCTCCGGTAGCCCGATATCATCATGTCGTAAGGCACCGCCTGAACCTCATCATAATCGGTATGCGTGATTTTCAGCCGTCCGCCCTCCCAGCTCTCCGAGATCTTGCCGCCGAAGCGGACGGTAAAGGTCTTATCCGTCCTTGCGACAAGCCAGCCCTCGGCGCCCGGCATCCAAATATCGGGAAGCTCCACCTGATTTCCGTCGATGATCTTCTGCTTGAACAGACCGTATTCATATAAGAGCGAGAAGCCGGTCGCCGGATAATCGAGCGTAGTAAGGGAATCCATAAAGCAGGCCGCAAGCCTGCCGAGTCCCCCGTTGCCAAGTCCCGGATCCGGCTCCGCCGCGTACAGCTCGGAAAGTTCGAAGCCGAGTGATTTCACCGCGGCGGCGTATTCGGCTTCCAGCCCAAGGTTGCGCAGATTGTTTCTAAGCGACGGGCCGATGAGAAATTCCATACAGAGATAGTATACCCGCTTCGCTTTTTTCTGCTTCACGACGCGGCGAAAGGCGGAGCGTTTGTCCGTGAGGATATCCCTCACCGTCAAAATGACGGCTTTATAAAGCTGCGCTCTTGTCGCATCCTCGGCGCGCACGCCGAAATAACGGGAGATCTTGCTCTCCAAAGCCTCCCTTATGGATTTTTCAGTGATCGTTTGTTCCATGTTTCAAGTTCCTTTGATCGTTATTTGAATGGCAAAAGCGGGTCAAATCAGATGCTCATACAGCCCGTCGTATTTTTCCGCGGAGGCGTTCCATGAAAAGTCGAGCTTCATGATTTTTTTCACAAGCGCCTTCCAGTTCTCCGTGTCGCGGTAAAGCCCCTCCGCCTCCCTTACGACATGGAGCATATCATGGGCATTGTAGGAAGCAAAGGTAAAGCCGTTGCCGCTCCTGTCCGGACCGTAAGGCTTTATCGTATCGTAAAGGCCGCCCGTTTCGCGCACCACCGGCACCGTGCCGTAGCGAGACGCGATCATCTGGGAAAGCCCGCAGGCCTCGCTTTTCGACGGCATGAGAAAGATATCCGCGCCGGCATAAATGAGCTTGGACATCGCGCGGTCATAGGTGAGATTCACGGACACCCGTCCGGGGTAGCGCGCCGCCGCCGCGCGGAAAAACTCTTCAAATCCGCGCTCTCCCGTGCCGAGCAGGATAAACTGCACGTCGTCGCGCATCATCTCATCGAATACGGCAAGCACAAGGTCGAAGCCCTTGTGAGAGGCAAGGCGCGAGATCATAGCGATCACGGGCGTATCGGGGCGCAGCGCAAGTCCGAAGCGGGCTTGCAGCGCATCCTTGTTTTTCATTTTGCCGAGCAGTCCCCTTGCGCTGTAATGATACGGCAGTTCGGGATCGCTTCCCGGATCGTAATAAGCCGTGTCGATGCCGTTGACGATGCCGTCTATCTTATATCCATACTGCCGGAGAATAAAGTGCAGTCCGCTCGAATATTCCTCCGTTTGGATCTGCCTTGCGTAATTCGGGCTGACCGTCGTCACGTAGTCCGCGCAGACGACGGCGCCCTTCGTCAAATTGACGGCTCCGCCGTAATCGACGATCTCCGCATCCGACTCCTCGAGGGAAAACACATCGCCGAGAAGCTCTTTTCCGTAAATCCCCTGATATTCGATATTGTGGATCGTATACACCGCGGTCACACCGGCATATCCAGGATACGCCGCATAGCTTCGCTTCAGCTTGACGACGGAAAGCGCCGTCTGCCAGTCGTTCGCATGCAGAATATCCGGGAAAAAATCCGCGTCGCGCATAAGCTCCAGCACCGCCACCGAGAAGAAAGCAAAACGCTCGGCGTCGTCGTATTCCCCGTAAAGGGAAGGCCGCTTAAAATAATATTCATTATCGAGAAAATAGACCGTCACGCCGTCCTTTACAAGAGAAAAAACGCCGCAGTATTGGCGCCGCCACGCGAGAGGCACCGTCATCTGCATGACAAAATCCATTTTCGAGCGCCATGCCTCTTCGATCTGCCCGTAAAGCGGCATAACCGCGCGCACATCGTCATCCGGATTTTTCCGTTTCAGGGCCGCCGGCAGCGAGCCCAGCACATCGCCGAGTCCGCCCGTCGCGGCAAACGGCATGATTTCGCTTCCGGCATACAGAATTTTTTTCACAAAAGTACCTCCCTATCGTCGATTATTTTCGTTTTCCGATTTTTGTCCGTTTCGTATCGCCTGTGCCGCCGCAATCACAGCAGTCGCAGCAGTCCGCGTCGCAGCAGTCGCCCTGCGAAACGGCGGCAAGCACAATGAACAAAATCACGATAAGCGCGCCGAGGCTGGAAAAAAAGAGCGTATCTCCGATCGTTTTCAAATCGTCGGCCTCGGGGACGAGCGTCACCGCATAAAAAAATACAAAAACCGTACTGTAAAGCGGGAAACCGTAAAGAGCGACTCCCCGCTTCGACCAAAGCACCGCAAAAAGCACAAGGAGCGCGATAAGACATGCCATGCAGCCGACCCCGCACCATTTCCGCGCACGCGGGAACAGCAAAACGGATAAATAAGCCGCAAGCAGAACCGCCGCCGGCACGGCGCAAAGAGAAAGCGTCTGCGCCGTCAGACGGAAGTCCGCGGCGAGCGGATGCGCCGCCATGATAAGCCCTACGCCAAGCGTATTGAGGAAAATGCCGACGATGCGGAAAATCCGTTTTCTTCGTCTTGTCACGGCATAGAGGACAACGGCTGCGACTTGTAGGAGAAAGCCTCCGCCGACGGACGCTTCCCACATGTCCGCCGGAACAAGCCGAGAAGCGGTGCCGGCGGCAAGAAGCGCAAGGCTCAAACAGACGATACACGTGAAAAAGCAGCAAGAAGCCTGCCTGCGGATGATCGTTTTCTCCGGCATCGTTTCCTCTCCTCTCTTATCTCCCCGAATGATCGGCAGTATGTAAAAATACCGCAGCGGGCAAGCACATACACGAAAGAATCAAGACGGCAAAAGCCGATATCCTTCCGATTTTCCCATCGCCGCTATTTTATGCCGAAGCGTCAAACCATGCGCCCCTTTTCGATATAAAGCGGGAGCGTCGAATGACCGGAAAGCGTCACGCCGTCGCGGATCACGACGTTTTTATCGGATACCGTATAGCCGACGGACGCATTCTCCCCGATAAAGGTATCCTGAAATAAGATACTGTTTTTCACGACCGAGCCGCGCCCCACCTTGACGCCGCGGAACAGAATGCTGTTCTCCACCGTGCCCTCGATCACGCAGCCGTCGGCGATCAGGGAATTTCTCACGCTCGACAGATCGCTGTAATAGGTCGGCGCGGAATTGCGCACCTTCGTGTAGATCGGCCTTGATTCAACGCCGAACAAGGAAGCGAACATCTCCTTGTTCTCAATAAGCTGCATACTGTGCGCGAAATAGTCCTCGAAAGAGGAAATGCACGCGAAATATCCGTCATACTTATAAACGCGGAAATTCCGATAGGAAAGGCCGCGCAGAAGGATGTCGCGCGTCATGCTGACATAGCCGTGCGCCACCGCGTCGAGCACCATCTCCTGCAAATATTTCCGGTTGATCACAAGAATATTGAGATTGACGTCCGCGTAGCCCTCGAAATTGGTCGGATATGCCAAAAGATCCGTGATCCTTCCTTCGTCGTTCGCAAAGACGAGCGTGTTGTTTTTCGCCGCGCTCCTCGTAAGCGGCATGTATTTCACCGCGATCGTGATATCCGCGCCGCTCTCGATGTGGTCGTTTATCATGTCGTTCAGATCGATGTTGCATATGACGTCGCAGTCCGACATGACGACATAATCCGAGGTCATCTGCTGAATCGAATAATTGACGCTTTTGAGTGCCTCAAGCCTTGTCCGATAAAGCGAGTTCATATTATTCGCATACGCCGTGATATAGGGCGGCAGGATCTTCACGCCGCCCGAACGGCGCGCGAGGTCCCAGTCCTTACCGGAGCCGATATGGTCCATCAGCGAATGGTAATTGTAATGCGTGATGACGCTGATGTTGTTGATATTGGAGCTTACCATATTGGAAAGCGGAAAATCGATCAGCCGGTAGCGGCATCCGAACGGAACGGAGGCCAGCGTGCGCTGCCTCGTCAGCTCCGAGATGTTGCTGTCGTGAATGTTGGAAAAAATAATCCCCTCTACAGACATATCCCGCCCCTCCTTAACCGATCCATGAATGAAGATTGCCGTCGTCCACAAGCTCGCCGCCGTGGATCACCGTTCCCGCAGGAATACACAGTCCTGCGCCGAGCACAAGAATCTGCCCGCCCTCGCGCGCGTCGCCGAGATCGGCATTTTCTCCGACCACGGTGTCGCTGTCGATGATCGCATAGGAAACATGCGCGCCCGCCTTTACCGTGACGCCGCTCATGATCACGCTGTCGCGCACGACGGCGCCCTTTTCCACGCGGACGCCGTTGGCCAAAATGGAGCCGATGACCGTCCCGTCGATGACGCAGCCCTCCGTCACCATCGAATTGGAAATTTTCGCATCCTCTCCGATGCGATGCGGCGGGAAGGCGTTATGCCGGTAAAAAATGCGCCACTTTCTGTCATACAAGTCGAATTTCGGCGGATTGCCGAGCAGGTCCATGTTCGCCTCCCAAAGGCTCGTCAGCGTGCCGACGTCCTTCCAGTAGCCCTCGAAAGTATAGGCGTACATCAGACAGCCGTCCCGCAGCATGGCGGGAATGACGTTCTTGCCGAAATCGTTGGAGGAGTCGGGGTCTGCGTCGTCCGCCTCCAAATATTCCCGCAGCTTCGCGGTCGTGAAAATGTAAATCCCCATCGACGCCTTGTTGCTTTTCGGTACTTTCGGCTTTTCCTCAAATTCCGTGATGCGTCCGTCCTCATCGGTATTCAGGATGCCAAAGCGGCTCGCCTGGCTCATCGGGACTTCAAGCACCGCAATCGTGCAGTCCGCGCCGTTTTTCTTATGCTCGGCAAGCATGCGGCTGTAATCCATCTTATAGATATGGTCGCCGGAAAGAATCAAGGTATAATCCGGCGCATACCGCTCGATAAAGGTCATGTTCTGATAGATCGCGTTCGCCGTGCCTCGGTACCATGCGGCGCCGCGCTTGCCCTGATAGGGCGGGAGCACCGTGACGCCGCCGTGCGTCCGGTCGAGATCCCACGGCTCCCCGTTTCCGATATATTCGTTGAGCGCAAGCGGCTGATACTGCGTCAAGACCCCCACGGTGTCGATCCCGGAATTGACACAGTTGGACATTGGAAAATCGATGATGCGGTATTTGCCGCCGAACGGGACGGCGGGCTTTGCCGTCCGCTCGGTAAGGGTATAGAGACGGCTCCCCTGTCCGCCGGCGAGAAGCATTGCGATACATTCCTTTTTGCCAACCATAAGAATTTACCTGCCTTTCGGTTTTTATCTAAATTCATTCATGACTGTTCCTTTTTCCCTTACGCCGCCGAAAAATAAGTCCTCCGTATGCCGGAAGCGTGACGGAAATCTCGCTTTTCATATGTCCCTTCTCTTTGTGCTCCTTTGATTTTACACTCCCGTTTATAACGCCGGAGCCGCCGTATTCATAGACGTCCGTCGTGAAAATCTCCTCGTATTCCCCTCTCTTCGGCACGGAAACCGTAAAGCTTTCCCGCTTCACAGGGGTGAAATTTAAAACGACGACAAGCTCCGCGCCGGAAATCGAGCGCCGCCGGTAGGAAAGCGTGCTGCGTTCCCTGTCGTCCGGATCGATCCACGCAAAGCCGTCCCAGCTATCGTCGATCTCATAAAGCGCCGGCTCCGTAAGATATAATCCATTCAGCCTTTTTACGCAGCGCTGCATCTCCGCGTGCCGCGGATAGCGCAGCATGAACCATTCCAGCTCGTTCTCATAATCCCATTCGCGGAACGGCGCGAACTCCGTTCCCATAAACAAAAGCTTCTTGCCCGGATGCGTCATCATAAACGTCAGAAAAACGCGCATCGCGGCGAATTTCTCGTCGTAAGAGCCGAACATTTTGTCCAGCAGCGATTTTTTTCCGTGCACCACCTCGTCGTGCGATACGGGCAGTATGTAGTTTTCTGAAAACGCGTACATCATCGGAAAGGTCAGCTTCTCATGGCAGTATTTCCGGTAGATTGGGTCGGTCGCCATGTAAGCGAACAGATCGTTTGCAAAGCCCATGTTCCATTTGAAATTAAAGCCAAGCCCGCCTGAGGACACCGGCTTTGTGATCATCGGCCAGGCGGTCGATTCCTCCGCGATCATGAGCATATCCGGAAATTCGGCGAAAACCGCCGTGTTCAGCTTTTGGAAAAACGCGATGGCCTCCAAATTCTGATTGCCGCCGTTTTCATTCGGAATCCATTCGCCCGGCTCTCTGTCATAGTCGAGATAAAGCATCGAGGCCACCGCGTCGATGCGCAGTCCGTCCGCGTGATATTCGCGCATCCAAAAGAGCGCGGAGGATATGAGAAACGACTGCACCTCCGGACGCCCGACGTCAAAATAGCGCGTCCCCCAGCCGCGGTTCTCCATGCGGTCGCGTCCCTGATACTCATAGAGCAGCGAGCCGTCGAACTCGTATAATCCGTGCTCGTCCTTTGGGAAATGCGCCGGCACCCAGTCGAGAATCACGCCGATGCCGCACTCGTGCATTTTATTCACAAAATATTTGAAATCCGCCGGCGTTCCAAAGCGCGAGGTCGGCGCAAACCAGCCGCACACCTGATAGCCCCACGAGCCGTCGAACGGATGCTCCGTTACGGGCAGCAGCTCCACATGCGTGTAGTGCATGTCCGAAAGATAGCGAGAAAGCTCGTCTGCGATCTCTCGATAGCGCAGATCATGCGTGCCGTCGGCGGCAGAAGCTCCGTTTTTTGTCTTCCACGAGCCGAGATGCACCTCATAAATATTCATCGGCTCGCTGTAAAAATGCGGACGCGTCGGATCCTTCACCTCAAAGAACGAGCGCCGTCTCATCCGCCACACGTCGTCCGTCCATGAAAAAGCATCGCCGTCCGTGAGAATGGACGCCGTTTTTTCGCGCGTTTCGGAACAGCGCGCGTAAGGGTCCGCCTTGAATACCGTCCCCTTATCGGATACCACCTTATATTTGTAGCGGTTCCCCGCAAGCGAAAAAGGAGACGGATAGACTGCCTGCCAAATGCCGGAATCCGCATCCTTTTCCATCGGCAGACTTTCGTCCCATCCGTTGAAATCGCCGCATACGAAGATCTCACGGGCATTCGGCGCCCATACGCGAAAGGTATAAAGAAAGGAGCCTCCGCGCTGTTCCACATGAGCACCGAGCAGATCATAGGCATAAAAATTGGTGCCCTCACAAAAGAGATATGCCGCATATCCGTCGCCGCTCATGTGTTTTTTCACAGCCGAAGCCCCCGTTTCATTGTAAATCCGCCGGAACTGTTTTTAACTTATGTCTATTATATAATAGAATCTTTAAAAACGCAAGTAGAATCGCTGCAAAATCCGCCGTTTCCTCCAAATCTTCTTTAAAAAGATCAAAAACCGGCCGCACCCCTCCGAAACCCGGTTCCGAAGGCATGCAGCCGCAGAAAATTTGGATAGAGCTATGCGTTCAGCAAAGCCACGCCGAGATTCAGATATCCCGCGAACACGACCCATATGAGATAGGGGATCAAAAGACAGGCGGCGGGAATGGAAATCTTCCAAAATCGGGCAAATGTAATGAGAATCAAAAGCAAGAGCAGCAGCAGCCAAATAAAAGAAAACAGATACCATCCGAAATTAAAGAAGAAGATCGGCCAAAGGAAATTGACGACAAGCTGGACGCCATATACCCGAAGCGCCGAGCCGACCGTTTTCCTGTCCGCACCCGAAGTGAAAACGAGGTAGGAGGCAATCCCCATCAGCACATACAGGACTGTCCAAACCACGGGAAAAAGCCATCCCGGCGGCGAAAGAGGCGGCTTTTCAAGAGAGGCAAAGACCTCCATGCCGCCTCTTGACAAAAGACCGGCGAGACCTCCGACGGCAAGCGGTATCGCGACACAGATAAGCAGTGTCTTCCATTGGATTTTCATAGCATCACCTCGTTTTAGTCTATTCGAGCCGCCGGAAAAATATGACCGTCGGGGCAAACAACAAAAAAACGCCGCATTCAATGCGGCGTTTCTTCGTTTTGATTTTCCGTAATATCCGAAAGACTTCCGTTCGCAAGGTGAAAACGGAGCGTGGCCATAAAATCTCCCTCCGCCATGTCGTGCGTGATCAAAAGCGCGGTCTTTCCCTTCAAAAACGCTTTCAGATACCGCATGACAAGCGATTTGATCTCCCCGTCGAGACTTCCGAACGGTTCGTCAAACAGATAAGTGTCCGCGTCATACGCAAGCGCACGGGCAAGCGCTGCCCTCGCCGCCATGCCGCTGGACAGCTCGCGCGGCCGCAGCCGTGCCGCGTCCGCAAGTCCCACCGCCGAAAGGAGCGCCATCGCCCTTTGCTCATTTTCCCGTCTGTCGCCGCGCATGACGCACGTCACGTTTTCCATGACGCAGACCGAAGGAAAAAGCCTCGGCTCCGCGAATACGACGGCTGCTCTGCCGGATACGGACACTATGCCCGAATCCGGCTTTTCCAGCCCCGCGGCAATGCGCAAAAGGGTCGTTTTGCCGCTGCCGGACATGCCGGAAAGAACGGCCGTGACACCGTCCGGGATCGTCATAGACACGTCGGACAGCACTCTTTTTTCCCCATAGGACTTCACGATATTTTCAAGCTTCAGCACCGCTGACGCCTCCCTTCCGTGAAAGCCTGTCAAGCGCCAGCACAAATACCTTTTCGATGAGCACGCTGAGCAGGATCACGACGATCGTCCAGGCGTAAAGCTCCTCCGATTCGAGATAGATTTTCGCGTCGTAGAGCTTGCCGCCGATCGAATTTTTCGGCGTGCAGATGACCTCGGCGGCGACGCCCGCTTTCCACGCAAGTCCCAGCGCCGAGCGGCACGCCGCGGAAAAATACGGCAGGACGGACGGCAAAGTCAGATACCGCAGACGTTTGCCGAAACCGAAGCCATAAACCTGCGCCACCTCCCGCTCCGATGCGGGAACGGAATCGATGCCGCGGCGCACGTTGACGAATACAATCGGAATGACCATTAGAAGCGAGGCGACCATTGGAACCGCGCTTTTTCCCAGCACATACAGCATTAAAATGATGATAGAAGCGACCGGCGTCGCCTTGATGACGGAGACCGCGGGAGAAATGAGCGAATCCGCAAGTCCGCTCGCCGCACAAAGCGCGGCGAGCAGAACGCCCGCCAAAATCCCGGCGAAAAGTCCCATGAAAATCCGTCCGAGCGACCAAAGGCAGGACAGATAAAACGCTTTCGTGCCGAGCAGCTCCCAAAGCTTTTTCACAACGGCAAGCGGCGTCGGCAGCACCAGCACCCGATTGACGGCAAGCGCCAGCATCTGCCAAACAAAAATCCAAAACGCAAAGCAGAGAACGCCGCGCAGGATCCGAGAGACCCTTTTATTTGCCATAGAATGCGTCGGTGGGCAGCTTGCCTCCGACCGATTGCGGATTCGCCTCATAAAGAACATTCAGCATCGCTTCCATATAGCGGATTCCATCCTCTCCGTCGAGGCAGACGATGTTGCAGTTCGGAATCGCCTTCTGGGCGATCGCCGCCTTCGGAACGATCTCAAATTCCGCAATCGCTTCGGCGGCGGACGCGATATCGCTGTTCACATAGGCCACGGAAGCCTTGTATTCCTCCATGAATTTCTGATATTGCTCGGGATGCTCGGTCTTGAACTTATTGGAAACCACGATGCAGCCCTGCACAAGCTCGCCCTCTCCGAGCTTCGCCCATTCCTCCGTCACATCCAGCGCGATGCGAAGCTCCGTATTGCCGTTGGCCTCAGCCGTCGTCAGCGCCACCGTGACGTTCGGCTCGGGCAGAAGTCCGATCGCAGCGTCGCCGGACGCGAGTTTCGTTGCAAGCTCCGCATGCTCGGTCAGATATTCGATCGTCACATCCGTTTCGGGATCGATGCCGTTTTTTGTCAGCAGATAATTCAAGATATATTCCGGCGTCGAGCCTTTTCCTGTGGCGTAGATGGTTTTTCCTCTCAAATCCTCGATGCTGCCGATGGTATTGCCGTTCTCCATAATGGAGAGCACGCCGAGCGTGTTGACGGCGGCAAAGCTGATATCCTCGCCCTTGTTGAAAAGCGCCGCCGCAAGGTTGACCGGAAGCGCCGCGATATCCACGCTTGCGATCGCGCTCTGCACCTCTTCCGGCGCGGAAGCGAGCGTGAACTCATAATCGTTTGCGGATGTGCCGGCCTTGTCGTTCGCCATCAGCTGTACCATTCCCATGCCGGTCGGCCCTTTCAGAGCGATCACGCGGACGGTGACGTCCTCGTTCTCCGTCTTGCCGCAGGCGAAAAACGACGCCGCAAGGCATATGACGAGCAGGAAAGCGATGATTTTTTTCATTGTTTGTACCTCTTTTCCAAATTGTTTCTGTTTAAAATGCGTATTTCTTTTCCGTCGCAGGCAATAAGTCCCTCCCGCACAAGCGTGCCTGCCGCTCGGTAAAGCGTGGTGCGTCCGATGTCCAACGCGGAGGCAAGCCGCGTCATATTCACCGTGACCGTATCGGACAGGTCCGCTCTTTCAAGCAGATAACAGGAGAGCGCCGCCTCGGCGCTTCCCGCGGTAAAGGCTGTGATTTTCTTGTTCAGAAAATAAATTTTTCCGGAAAGAAATTCGATATACGCCGAAGCGACGGAAAAATCGCTTTTTATTATTGTTTCCAAACAGTCCCGCTCTATGAAAAGAACGCGGCATTTTGTTCCCGCGACGACTGTGCTGACGCTTTCGTGTTCTTCAAAAAACGCGGAGGCGGCGCCGAACACATCTCCCCGCGAAAGCCGGTTGAGAAGCACCTTTCTTCCGCTGTTTCGCCCGTAAATACTGGCTTTTCCCGACAGCATAACGCCGAGACACGGAGAAAACGTCTCTCCGCCCGCGATTCGCTCTCCGGCATCGAAAATCACCGGAGGAATCGACAAAAGCGTCCGCGCCGTCTGCTCCGACATGCCGGAAAAAATTTCACATTCCCGCAGAACCGCCGCGATATCCTCGGTTTGCCTGCACGCTTCCACTTTTCCACGCCCTTTCAAAAGTGTTCCATTTGGCACACTTTTATATTATCACGCACGGGAAAAAAAGTCAATAAAATCTTACAAGAAAAATGGAAAATCTATATCTTTTTTCATATTTTTTTGCTATAATGAAAAGTGAAACTACAAATTGGCCGGGAGGATACCGCTTTGCTCGAATTTTTGCCGACAGAGGACGTGAAAATTTTAGAAAACGAACCGCTTTCCCGCCACAGCTCGATGAAAACGGGCGGTCCTGCCGCCGTCGCCGCTTTCCCAAAAAACACGGGGGCGCTGATAAAGCTTATCCGCGCTGCCGAAGAACAGGAAGTGCGCCATGTCGTCGTCGGAAACGCCTCCAATATCCTTTTCGACGACCGCGGCTTCGGCGGACTCGTCATCTTTACCACAGGACTTCGGGGCATATACTGGGGAGAGGACACCGTCCGGGCGGAATGCGGCGCGTCCCTCACCGCGCTTTCTGGAAAGGCCGCGGAACGCGGACTTTCCGGCCTCGAATTCGCCTACGGCATCCCCGGCACCGTCGGCGGCGCCGTATACATGAACGCCGGCGCTTACGGCGCGGAGATTTCGGATATCCTTATTTCAAGCGAATATCTGCGGGAGAGCGCCGTCCTTTCGCGTGAGAAGCGCGAGCATGAATTTTCTTACCGTTCCAGCGTTTACCGGAAAACCGGCGAGGTCATCCTTTCCGCGACGCTTCTTCTCACGCCGGACGCCGCCGCGGCGGTCAAAGCCCGCTCGGACGAGAACCTGCGCGCCCGCAAGGAAAAACAGCCGCTCGAGCATCCGAATGCCGGCAGTATTTTCAAGCGCCCCCAAGGCGCTTTCGCCGGTACACTTATCGAGGCTGCCGGACTCAAAGGCCTGCGTGTCGGCGGCGCCGCGGTCTCCGAGAAGCACGCGGGCTTCATCGTCAATCTCGGCGGCGCCACAACGGACGATGTTCTGCGGCTTATCGAGGCGGTGCAGACCGAGGTTTTCAAACAGACCGGCGTCCTGCTCGAGCCGGAAGTGATCCATATCCAATAAAAAACAAAGGAATGCTGTCATGTCATTTTCTGCCGATACCAAGATCGCGCTTTCCCGCGAGATTCCGGAAAAGGATTGCTGCCTTTCCGCCATGCTCGCGGGCATGGTGCTTTTTGCCGCCGTTCCGGACGGCGGAGCGGTCATATTCAAGACGGAGGTGCCGGAGGTCTCCGATGTATTCGGACGATTGTTCACCCAGCAAACAGGTATCTCGGTGAACGTTCACAAATCCGGCGCCCTCTATAAGACGGCGCTTGCGGATAAGACGGACAAGCCTCCCTTTCCGCCGGCGGAAGCCCGTACCATTCGGGACATTCTGAAATGTGAGAAATGCGGCGCGGCATTTTTCCGCGGCGCGTTTTTGGCGTCCGGATTCGTAAATCCGCCGGACAAGCCTGCGCGCCTCGAGCTCTCCACGCCGGATGCCGACCTCGCTTGCGACGCGGCCGCCGCGCTGACGAGGCATTTCCGGCTGCCGAAACTGTCCGTGCGGCGCGGAAAGCAGATTCTATACTATCGGGATACAGAAAGCATCGAATATTTTCTCTCCTATATCGGCGCGAACAAATCGGCATTCGCTGTCATCAACGCGCAGATGCTGAAGGAAAAACGGAATGAAATTAACCGAAAAGCGAATTTTGAATTTGCCAATATCTCAAAAACCGTCAGCGCCGCCGCTCTCCATATCGAAGCGATCCGCGCGCTGATGGCATCCGGCGATTTTGAGAAGCTCTCGCCGGAGCTGCGTCATACCGCGAAGCTGCGGCTTGAAAACGACACCATGACGCTTTCCGAGCTTGCCGCGCTGGAAACGCCCCCGATATCGAAATCCCAGATCAGCAAAAGACTCCAAAGAATATACGATTTTTATCAAGCGCAAAATAAAGAAAATCCGAAAGGAGAAAAATAATCATGGCGTTCGTTCATCTTCATCTGCACAGCGAATACAGCCTGCTCGACGGAGCCTGCCGCATCACGGAGATCCCCAAACGCGCGCGCGAGCTCGGACAGAACGCCGTCGCGATCACCGATCACGGCGTCATGTACGGCGTGGTGGATTTTTACCGCGCCTGCAAGGCGGAGGGGATCAAGCCCATCATCGGCTGCGAGGTCTATGTCGCGGCAGGCTCCCGCTTCGATAAGCGCCACGAAACGGACGGCACCCGGTATCATCTCATCCTGCTCGTCAAAAACAAAATCGGATATAAAAACCTCATCTATATGGTATCAAAGGCTTTTACGGAGGGCTTTTACACAAAGCCGAGGATCGACCTCGAGCTTCTCTCGGAGCACAGCGAGGGTCTTATCTGCCTTTCCGCCTGTCTTGCGGGCTATATCCCCCGTATGCTCGCCGCAGGCGACTACGACAAGGCGAAGGAGCATGCGCTTTCGATGCGGGAGCTGTTCGGCGAGGACGGCTACTATCTCGAGCTCCAGGATCACGGAATTGAGGAGCAGAAGGAAGTGAACGCGGGACTTCTGCGCCTTTCCCGTGAGACCGGCATCCCGCTCGTGGCTACCAACGACGCGCATTATCTGCGCCGCGCCGACGCGGATACGCAGGCGGTGCTCATGTGCATCCAAACGAACAATAAAATCGCGGACGGACGTCCCTTCGGCTTTGAAACGGATGAGTTCTATATGAAAAGCACGGAAGAAATGGAGGCGCTTTTCGGAAAGTACGAGGGCGCGATCGAAAACACGCAGAAGATCGCCGACATGTGCAATTTCGATTTCGACTTTTCCCATGTCTATCTTCCCCGCTTCCGTCCCGACACGGGAGAAACGCCGGAGGACTATCTGAAAAGACTCGCCTATGAGGGCTTCGAAGCCAAAAAAGGCAGTGCGGAAATCGTCTTTTCCGAGGAAAACACCGAAGAGGTCTACCGCGCCCGTATCGAATACGAGCTTTCCGTCATCATCAAGATGGGATATGCGGAATATTATCTCATCGTCGCGGATTTTATCCGCCACGCCAAGAAAAAAGGGATTCCCGTCGGTCCCGGGAGAGGCTCCGGCGCCGGAAGCCTTGTCGCGTACCTCGTCGGCATCACCGACGTGGATTCGATCAAATATCATCTGATGTTCGAGCGGTTCCTCAATCCGGAGCGCGTCAGCATGCCCGACTTTGACACGGATTTCTGCTATGACAGACGCGGCGAGGTCATCGATTATGTCTCCGAAAAATACGGGTACGACCATGTATGCGGCATCATCACCTTCGGAACGCTCGCCGCCAAGGCGGTCATCCGCGACGTCGGCCGCGTGCTCGGCATGAGCTATGCCGATGTGGACGTCGTCGCAAAGGCGGTGCCGAACGATCTGCACATCACCATCGAGGCGGCGATGGCGGGGCCGCTCGGCGACATGTATAAAAACAGCGAGGAGGTGCGCCGGCTCATCGATATCTCCAAGGCGCTCGAGGGAATGCCGCGCCATGCCTCGGCACATGCGGCCGGCATCGTCATCACGGAGGACGCGGTGCATGAATACGTTCCCGTCGCGGTAAACGATGAAATGACGCTGACGCAGTTCCCGATGGACACCGTGGCAAAGCTCGGACTTTTGAAATTCGACTTTCTCGGACTCCGCTACCTCACCATCATGTCGGATACGGAAAAACAGGTCCGCCTCAGCGAGCCCGCATTCGACCTAAAAAGCGTGCCCTTTGACGATAAGGAAACCTATGAGCTGATCTCCTCCGGCAAAACGGACGGCGTGTTCCAGCTGGAATCCGGCGGCATGCGCAAGATGCTTGTGCAAATGCGTCCCGCCTGCCTTGAGGATATCATCCTCGCGATCTCCATCTATCGCCCCGGTCCGATGGAATCGATCCCGAAATTTCTCGAATACCGGCTGCATCCGGAAAAAATCCGGTATTCCTGTCCGCAGCTGAAAAAGATCCTCGACGAAACCTCCGGCTGCATCCTCTATCAGGAGCAGGTCATGACCATCTGCCGTGAGATCGCCGGCTTTTCCTACGGACGCGCGGACATCATCCGCCGCGCGATGTCCAAGAAAAAGGCAAAGGAGATGGAGGCGGAGCGTCACGCCTTTATCTTCGGAGAAAAGGACGAAAACGGAAACGAGGTCTGTCACGGCGCGCTCGCCGCCGGCATTTCCGAGGAGGTCGCAAACGAAATTTTTGACACGATGTCCGCGTTTGCGGAATATGCGTTCAACAAAAGCCACGCGACCGCTTATGCCTATATCTCCTTCCGCACCGCATATCTCAAAGCGCATTATCCATGCGAATACCTCGCCTCCCTGCTCACCTCCGTGCTCGGCAACATGACCAAGACCGCCGTTTATGTGGATCAGGCGCAGAAAATGAAGATCGCAGTGCTCGGTCCCGACATCAATGAAAGCCGAGAAACCTACAGCGTGGTTTCCGCAGAGGGAAAAAAGGCGATTCGCTTCGGACTGCTCGGCGTCAAAAACGTCGGCCGCACCTTTCTTGCGGAGGTGATAGAGGAGCGCGGCACCGGCAAATTTACCTCCTTTGAAAATTTTGTCTCCCGCATGAGCGGCAGAGAGCTGAACAAAAGGCAGGTGGAAAGCCTCATCAAAAGCGGCGCTTTCGATTCGCTTGGCACCTCCCGTGCCGCACTGCTTTCCGAATATGAAAAAATCATCGATATTTACATGAAAAAAAGCCGGAGCCGGCTCGAGGGACAGTTCGATCTTTTCACCATCGGGAACGCCGTGCCGGACGACTATCCGGAGCCCGAATACGCCTATCCCGATATCCCGGAGCTTCCCCCGAAAGAAAGGCTCTATCAGGAGAAGGAAAGCATGGGCATGTATTTTTCCGGTCATCCGTTCGACGAGTATGAACGGCATGCGACACTGCTCGGCGCGGTTCCGATCAACGATATTCTCACCTCCTTCGAGGAGGGCGAGGAGGCGGTCTACCACGACAAGGAAACCGTCACCGTGGCAGGCATCATCACCTCCCGCACGAACAAGCAGACGAGAAACGGCGCTTCGATGGCATTCCTCCGGTTGGAGGATAAATTCGGCGAGATGGAGCTTGTGATCTTCCCGAAAATCTTAGAAAAATATTCCTATTTTCTTGCTCCCGACGTACCGGTGGCAGTGCTCGGAGAAATCTCCGCCGCCGAGGACGCGGCGCCAAAGCTGCTCGTATCCCGCATGGAAATGCTGCTTGCCAACATCGGCGATGACAAAGTGACGCCGCTCAAAAACAAACGGGAGATACCGGCAAAAGCCCAAAATACGCCTGAGCCCACACGTTCGGACAAGCCGAGAACGCTTTATCTGAGGGTTGAAAATCAAACGGGAGACATATTCCGCCGCATACAGAGCTTGCTCGATATCTTCGACGGCGCAACGCCGGTCGTATTTTACGATGCGTCGGAGAAAAAATACATCAAGGCCGTCGGACGGTACGTCGAAATCCTGCCCAATATGATGAAGCTCTTGAAGCTCCTGCTCGGCGAGGATTCCGTCGTCTTGAAATAAATATGTCTGCCCGACATATGTGCAGGCGAAAGGAGTGGTTTTATGTTTGACGCGGAGCTTTTTTGCGCGAATATATCAAAGCTGAGACGGGATGCCGACATGACGCAGTCCGAGCTTGCCGACAAATTGAACATCACAAGACAGGCCGTTTCACGGTATGAAAAAGGAGACAGCTTTCCGGATATCTCGGTGCTTGTCAAGATCGCCGAAATTTTCGGGATCAGCATCGACGAGCTCATCGGCGCGGGCGCGCCCACCGAGGGAGAGTCCGAAATTCTGAAAAGCGCCGCGCTTGGCAAGGATATGAGAACCTGCAAATGCGAGCTTTGTGATCTTGAAAATATCGCGCCGCTCTTAAAGCCCAGCGTGCTGGACCGCGCCGTCGCAGGCTTCGCCGCCCAGGGCATCGATCTTTCTCATCTGACCTCTCTCATAGGCTATATGAGCGACAGCGGCTTCTGGAGACTGCTTGAGGACGCATCCTTTGAAACAATCGACGAGGATCTGCTCGAAAAGCTGCTTCCCTTTTTGAATTTCACCTCCAAGGTCTCGATCTTTGAAAAGATCCTGCGCGGTGAGATCGACTGGCATTTTCTTTCCAAGCTGATGAAATATATCAAAATATCCGATTCGATCCTCGAGGCCGCCGTCATCGACGGCGTACTCGACGAAGCGGTTTTGAAGCTGAAACGGGAATTTGACCAAAAACGCTCGGAAACCATGAAAAAATGCGCCTCCTGCGGAGAGGACTCCCCCGCAGAAACCGTATTTTGTCCGGTCTGCGGCGCAAGATTTTCGTCAAACGAATGACATAAGCGGCACCTCTTTCACCATGCCCTGTCAAGCCGGCCGGGCAAAAACACAAAACGAGAACGTTCAAAAGGGGGTGTTCCCCTTTTGAACGGTGCCAAGAAAACCCAACCTGCCGCCGCATAATACCGTGGCTGCGCATTCCCAAACCCGTCATTACGGAACGTACGGGCAAGGACGCTCTTCTGTCTTTTGCCTTCCTGGAAATCGAAGCCTTCGAAGTAACTTTTTATCCTGCGATCCGATACGAAAAGCCCATCACAATTTCGATTATTTTCAACAAGATATTACAATAAAAGCAATAATATGATATTATTATATATATAAATCATAATAGGAGTTTCCCATGAAGCTGAATCGATGCCCGTGGTGCGGAAAAAAGATTGAACGCCAGCTTGATCTTCATGTCAAGCAAAAAAAGACACCTCTGTTTTTTCGTTTCGCGAGGTGTCACCATTGCGGTCATGATTACGGCCAGCATATTTACTCTTCCAAATATATGCGATTTGAGTTTTTCGCCTTTCTCCCGATCGTGATTCTTTCTTTTATATTCCAGTTCTATCCGCCGTTGCTGATCTATGCGGCCTCACTGATTCTATCATGTTTCATGGTTCCGCTCACGCGAATGGATGAACAGGAAGAACCGGTGGAGCCTGATAAAATGCTTGTATTTCAGGCATCTCTCACCGAGAAAGAGCATGCGATCAAAGCCCATCGATTCTATTTTTTGACAGAGCGCTTCGACGATCACGAAGCCTTCTCCACCGTTTCTCCGATCTGCATTGAATCTTTTGACCGAAAAAACAATGCGGTTTCCGGATATTTTTTGTACGATCATCCGCAAAATGCAGAATATCAAAATAAAGCCGCCTCAACGCTTTATGACTCGGACGGGAAGCCTGTGGGAAAAATCAAATTTTTGCACAACGAAAAGCGGTGCGGCTAAAAGCCTCATATAGAAAAGCACTTGAAGCTTAAAGATTCAAGTGCTTTTCTTATAGCAGAGCTGCACAGCTTTCCGATCAATCAAATCGGTGTACTTGCTCTTTGATTGCCCACTTTATGGAATTAAAAGATCACATATTCATCCTCACTATGATACCCACTTAATGCCGCCGTTAAAATTCAGCCGCCGGCTTCCCGCGTTCCGCTTTCGGACACCGATAAATATCCGTCGTTCATATGCAGGGTCATATCCGCTCTCTCGGCAACCTCCGAGGCATGGGTGATGATAATAACGCACTTGCCGAAGCGATGCGCCAGATCCCCCAGGATCCCGACGATGTTCAGACTGTTTTCATTGTCAAGGTTGCCCGTCGGCTCGTCGGCGAGTATGACGCTCGGATCCGCCGCGATCGCGCGTGCTACCGCGATACGCTGCTGCTCGCCGCCGGAAAATTCGGGACTTCTTTTCCGGAACTGCTCCTTTGCGATCCCAACCAAGGACAGCATTTCCATGGCGCGCTCACGCCGATCCCCCTCATATTTGGAAAGCTCTAAGGCAAGCTCCACATTCTCCACCGCGGTGAGCTGCGGCAGAAGATAGTAGCTCTGAAAAATCATGCCGACATGCTCACGGCGGTACCGATCGCGGTCGATCGAAGCAAGATCGGTGCCCTCATAAAGGATTTTTCCCGCTTTCGGCACGTCAAGTCCCGCCATGAGGGACATCAGGGTGGATTTTCCGCTCCCCGAACGTCCGACAATGGCATAGACTATGCCCGTATCGAACGACGCGGTCGCATCCTTGACGGCATGAACCCGTCCCGCCTTGGTGATATAATCATATGAGAGATTTGTAATCTCAAGAATCGCCATCGTCTCCTCCTTTCTTCACAATCGTCCCGATCCGTTCAAAATAAAAGCTTTCATCCGTTATGGAAAATTTCAAGAAAATCTTATGATAATCCTCCATACGAATCAGAATATCATCACCGGAGCAATATTCATTGTCTTCATAGGTGCCTATAATGACTACGTATTTCGATCTGATGCTGTCCGTTTCCGAAAGCTGCTGACCGGCCAAGTACACAAAGGAATTTTTCCCGTCCGACGTCAGGAAAAGAAGCCTTCTCCCCGTTTCCTCGTCCGGCACATAGGGCGAATCTTTGCTGACATAGGCATAAATAAAGCCTTCAAAATAATTCGGCAGCGCCATGACCTCCTCATATGAGATCGACGTCTTGACCGCGCCAATGTCGGTGAGGCCGACCACGCCGATAGGCTCCCGGTCGCTTTCAAAGGTAAGCGTCTCTCCGACCACGTAATAGGTATGTCTTGAAATCCCAAGCTCATCCTCCTGCGGCGCCTTTATGTAATTGACGTCCACGTCAATCATGGAAACCTTCGTATCCGATACGGAGATTTCGATCCGCATATTCCGTTCGAGCGGCATCGTACTGTCAAAATCGAGCGAGGAATCAAGCCGGCGGATCTCCTCGGAGGCAGAAGCACGCGCCAGCACCGTGTCGTTGACAAAGCTGCATACGCCGTCCGCGGCAAGGCGTCCCGCACCGAAACCGAGTCCCGCGGAGGTTACGAGCAAAATCACGATCTCAAGCGTGAGCATGGCATGGATCTTATGCTTAGCCATACCGAGCGCCCGAAGCAGCGCTCTTTCCTGCTTTCTGGAATTGCACAGATAAACGGTAAAGAAGATAAGAACACCGGTGCCGACGAGGAGAACGACGCCGCACACGAGCAGCGCGATCCGATTGACGTTGTCAAGCTCCGACGAAAGCACGTCATAGGTGCTGTTATTGTAAACGAGATTCGCTTTTTTGAAATCCAAGCCGTTTTCCCTTGCCTGTGCGACAAAGCCATCAAACGCTTCTCTGTTTTTCAGGACGAAATCCGCTCTGTCGATGGTGATGGACGACGGAGAAGTTGTGACACTGGAAAATGCCTTGCCGTAGTCGAGCTCCGCCGTTGCAAGCGAAATATAGGCGGGATACGACGTGTCCTCCGCCGTATGAGCGGAAGCCTCATAAATACCGACGACCTCGGTCCTGAGATAAACATTCCTGTTGTAATCATTCGAATAATAGCGCCTGACGACCATATCGCCGACTGCGATTCCATACCGGTCGGCAAGCCACCACGGAATGACGATTTCCGCGCGCTCGCCGGAATAGCCGTCCGCAGTAAGTCCCGTGCCCTCCCGTATGGTGCACTCCCCAGAGAAAAAGGGATAGGTGAGCGACAGATTTTCCACCGCCAAGAGATGACAGCCGAATTTCTCCTGCCAAACCGCGACCGGCTCTCCTCTGTCGGTCGTGCTCGGCAGGTGAAACATCGTCTCGCCGCCCGGCAGCACACCCTCCGCCTCCGACACCGTCACATTGAACGCCAATACGCCATCGGCATCCAGACAATAGGAAATATCCGAAAGGGAGAGCGACGTCTTGTCCCGCCCGACAAGAGAGGCGACAAAGATATAGTTTTCATCGAGCGCATCTTTCGCATCGAGACATGCGCCGTATACGAATATCGAGGCCGTCATCGTGACAACGATAAAAAAGACCGAGGCAAAATACAGGATCGTCCGCCACGGCAGGCGGATCAAATTCCGAAAAGCAAGCTTCACAATCATTCCTTACCACCTACTCCCGACAAAGCATTGATTCTGCGCACATAGCCACCGATAAAGAAATACAGTGCAGTCAGGATCAGCGCTCCCGCCGCCAAGGCGAACAAAAAGCTCGGAACGACATATTCTCCGAAAAGGAACCCAAAATCCTCCATGTATGCCGCCGCGCTCTCCCCTGTCGGATCGCCGAAAAGGAAAAGGTCTGCGCTCTCTCCCATAAATTTTGCGGAAAGCTCCGCCGAATAGAGATAGCTTGTGACAGGACCTGCGCAAAGCGAAACCACGCCGGCAAACAAAACGCCGCCCACAAGAAGTGCCGCCGCCGTCAAAAGCAGCAGCTCCAAAAAGAACGATGCCGCAACGGCGCTCCGCTTTTTACCGAGCGCCGTCAGCACCGCAAGCTCGCGGTGCCGCGCCTTCATATTGAAAAGCACGGAGAAAAAGAAAATCGCAAATCCGACGCCGACGACGCCGACAAGCAGGATAGAAACGATCTCAGACAGCCGCGCCGACGGCGAAGAGGCCGCATCGGACACATATTCCGTGAGCAGCAGAGGCTCCGTGAATCCAAGCCCGTTCATCTCCGCGCAAAGTGCGTCGACCGCGCTCATATCCGAAAGATGAAGATAAAGAGAATCGGGAACCACGCACGGATTTTCCGAAAACAGGTCCGAGACTCCCGGAATATTGGAGCGGTACATATCCTGTATCCGTTCGCTGTTTGCAATATCATCCAGTGTGGAAATCGGCACATAGACATGATTGGCGTTGAGGAGCCACGGCTCCGATACACCCGCAAAATTATCCGTGCGATGCTTGTATATCCCGCCGACGGTATAGACATAGGCCTCTTTTCCGTTTAGTTCTCCATACCCCCTCAGGCTGCGCTCCGGCGCGTAGAGGGAAACCATGTCGAGCGTTACCGTGTCTCCAAGCGAGAGGCCGTTCTGCTCCGCCAGCTCCTCGGAGATCACGATCTTGCTGTGATGCGCCTCGTTGTTGGAGCGGGTGATCATGGTGCCGGCCGTCATCGTCAGCTCCCCGCCGTATACCTCCTCCAAAATATCCATGGAGGTCACGCCGACAATCTGTATGCCCTGCAAATAGTTTGATTTTTCCCCGACCGGCGTCGGCTCGCCCGAAAAGCGGCTTCTCACAAACGTGCCATATCCGACATAGGCAATCCCCGAAAGAAGCCCGACATATTCCTTGACTGCGGAAACACCCGTGACCACCGCCGCGTCTTCCCCAATCGTCACCGCGGCATCATAGGTAAGATACGGCTTCAAGTCCCGGTTTGTCACATGCACCGAGCCGTCCAAAGGTCCGTAAAACCGCTGCCGGTTGTCCTCGCAGAGCCGAACGGTCAGCACGCCGAACATGGTGAGAAAAAGGATGGCAAAGGCGATGGCAAAGGTCAGGAAGCTCCGCCCTTTCAGTCTTAGGATATTCCGTATGGCGTATCGCACAGCAGCTCCCTCCAATCACAGCCGGCAAGGCACTGATTTTCCTCGCCGTTCGCGGTACAATCCTTGTCCTGAACCGGACAATACACATACAGTATCACCCGTGAGCCGCAAAGCCTGCAATCGGTCACCACACGGTGATACAGATATCCATTTTCCATGTACTGCGGCTTTTCCCGGGTTGCAAGATCGGCGGCATCCAACACATGGGGGGCGAGCTGCGCTTCATAGCCGCAGTTCCCCCGATTGCATTTCACCGCGTGATAACAGTTCGTATCCACCGTATCCGAAAGCCCGGCCGCACTCACATAAACAAGAGAATGCTCGCAGGATTCGTTGAAAAACAAGACCTCATTGCGCTTGTGAAAATCCTCGCCGTAATTTTCCGGATCCAAATAAGCGGTGTTTTTTCCGCAGGAGCACAGCACGGCAAGGAGCACCAAACCGACAAATGCCGAAAGCTTCTTCTTTTTCATGGGCAGCGCCGCCTTTCATGTTTTTCAATCCGTCTTTGACGGTTTGTCGTTTGGAAACGGAATTTTTCTCACCTGCGGCCAAGAGGCGCTCATGGATCCCATGTGTTTTCCGTCACCTCATAGCCTCGCGCCACCCGGTGGGCAATCTCTAAATACAGTTCCTGATTGCCGGAATCCCATTTATCGACAAGTGACAAAGAATATAGTCCCCGGAAGAGCTTCAAATCCTCGAGCATAGCCTCCGGAATGATGGAGGGAGCCTCCTCGTTCGGCATGTCAAAAAAATCCGAAGAGTAATAAGTGGTGGGGGTATCGGAGCGTTCCTTCTGAACCATAATCTTATTCGGTTCTCTGTCATACGACTGAAATGCCATGCAGTGATACTTGATGAAAAGCTCGCCGACAGACAGAAGATCCCGCTGCGAATATTCGCCGCCGAAAAAATCGGTCATCGCCGCGTGCAGGAATTCGTCTTGGAGCTCGAGCGGCTCGTCGGACAGCATAGAAGCGATATCCAAAGAGAAAGCGTATTCTTCACGATAGGTATTCCCGTTGGCATCTACTTTACATATTTCAATCGGACTCGTTTCCCGTATATATGAGGAAATCGGGTAATATGCGACCACGGGAGACTCCATCGGCAGCGGGAAATCCTGTATTCTTCCGCTCGAATTGACACCGATTTCATAACGGTAATTCTCGATAAGCTCGCCTCTCAGATTCGGGAAATAGTACCTGCCGTCACCGGACACGGTGATCTTCACCGCGTTATGCTCCCAGTCGACCTCCTCAGTGACCGTGAGCGTGGGCTCCGGCACCTCGGGCGGCTCTGTCGCGGCGGTCGTATCGGGAGGCGATTCCGGTCCCGTCGTCACGGCGGGCGGCGTCGTATAGTCAAGAGTATCCACAGGCTCCGTCTCCGCACAGGACGACAGCCCACCGAGCACAGCGCAGGCAAGAAGCCCGATCAATATTTTTTTCATTGCTGTTCTTCCTTTCTCGGACGAATTCAAAAATATTTCAGAGATGGAAAGAAATAGCGGAGAGATTCTCCGCTATTCTTCAAAATGATATCATCAATCGTAAAACACATATCCGCATACACTGCACTGCGGATAGTACGGTCCGCCTACTTCCCCGAAAGTGGAATTGCGATCATGCTCCCCACGCTCCTCTACAAAACAATCTTTATTTTGGCACACTCTATAATGATACGATATGTAAGAGTTAGACTTCCACGGGCCGAAATTATGCTCATCATACTGATCAGGACGGGGTCTGTAACATATAATACAATGAGAATCAATCGTACAGTCTCCGTATCCGTTAAAAGAACAATAATCCCAGTCAAACGCAAATCCGCATACGTTACAAGTATAATGATGAATGCAAACGCCGCCGGGTGTTTTATCCCAGCTTGTGCCCCACCCTGCGTCCGGATGGTCGAGGCAATAGTCGGTAGCCATCGGGGCAAGCATGCTTTCCCCATTGGCAAAAACGACATAGCTCATCGCCGCCAAACAGAAAACAAGGGCGAGAACAAAAGATGTTATTTTATATGCTTTTTTTCATATGTATCCTCCCATTTTGAATTATAAAAGTTTTTAGACGTCAATTAAAAATCTTCACATTCAGTTTATTAAAAGTATGATAAAAGCGCACAGGCGGATTTGCTGATTTTATGTTTTCACCTGTGCGCTTAACCAATATTCAAATTCGGACACCATATATTTCGGCACCGAAAATGTTTACTTGGGAACGACTGACTGATGATAAACTCAAAAAGCACTATCGTATACCGACCTTTCGTGAATTATTTTTATAAATTGTACCATATTGCAATATATATTGTCAACATATTTTTCCAAATCACATTATTTTCAGACAAATATACAATTTATACATTGGGTTTTTGTAATATTTTAACAAAGTCTTAACAGGTGTTTGAAACAATCGTTTCAGCACCTGTCTTTTGTATCGCTAACTTGAACCAGGGACCCGTTGTGGAAGTTAGCGATACAATTTTACGCAATTCTACGGTTTCACAAAATACGCATCATTTGGTGCTATTCAATAATCCCTATAAAACGATACCGACGGTGATCGTTTGGACGGATCCTCCTTCTATCATTAGCCGCTTGAAAGGGCAGCTCGGCTTTTTTGTATGGGATCCTCACTGAAAAAATTTTAACCGGACAGTTCCTGTCCGCATTGCCCTGTATACTGCCCTTGCAGCTGCAAAATCAAAAATGAAAGAAACGAGGTTCTACTAATGGCATGTAAAATTCATTGCACAAACACGGCGGACGCGACCATACGGGCCGCCGAAGCCAATTCATCCGAAAACGCGGCAGCCGAGGCGCAGCCGGCAACGCCGCTGCGCTTTGGCGTCAATTCCAAAACGCCGGCCGATACCCTTCTGCAAAACAATCTGACGGAATTTGAATGGGCGGCACGAAATAAGCTCTATCCCAACTTCTGGGGCAGATACCTGTCGGGAGAAAACGAGCTCACCAAAGAGGAGATCGAGTTCCTCCACGACAAAGGCTGCAAAATCGCCGCTCTCTACCGCACCGATAACTCCAAAAGTACAGAAGAAAAAGGCGAAGCGCTCGCAAGGGAGGCCCTTGACACGGCACGTGCGCTTTCCATTCCGGAGGGCACCGCCATCTTCCTTGAACTCGATGAGACGGAAACGGCATCCCGCGACTTCATGCGCGGCTTTGCCAAAGTACTGCTCTTCCATGGCTTCGTCCCGGGCTTCAAAGCAAATACCGACGCCAAATTTAGCTTCGATCGCGAATACAGCCGCGGCGTACAGAGCGATACGGCGCTCTTCCGTTCTTGCCTGATTTGGGCGGTCGCACCCAGCCTTGCCCAATATGACCGCACGACCGACACCCATTTCATCCATCCCGACGAATGGATGCCGTATGCTCCCTCCGGCATTACCCGCGCCGATATCGCCGTCTGGCAGTACGGCAAGGACTGCCATCCCATTCAGGACGATTCCGGCAAGGAGACGGCCTTCAACGCCGATCTCGTGCGAAACGACCGGGTGATCCTCGACCGGATGTTTTAACATCGCGCAAAGGAGGAACAACATATGAAAAACGACTATTCATGCGGCGGCAGCACCACCACGGTCAAGGCGACGTCCGTCTCCGTTTATCCGCCCTGTACCACACTCAAAGTCGGAGAATGGTTTTACGGAGCCTACGCCACGGTCTATCCCTCAAATGCGACCAACAAAACCGTGACATGGCGCAGCGGCAATACCGCTGTCGCCTCCGTCAACGCTTCCAGCGGATACATTTATGCAAAAGCCCAAGGTACCGCTATCATCACCGCCTCCGCCGCAGACGGCAGCGGTAAATCCGCTTCCTGTACGGTTTATGTAAATGATAATATACAGGTTTCTTCCGTTACCGTAAGCCCCAGAAGCAAAATCATGGCGATCGGCGAATCCGCTTATCTCACAGCGGTCTGTCTCCCGGCCAATGCGACCAATCCGTGTATTTACTGGGTCAGCAGTGATACAAGCGTCGCATCTGTCAATTCGGAAAGCGGACTTGTCCTCGCCAGAAGCGTCGGGACCGCTACGATCTATGCGGCGGCACAGGACGGCAGCAAGAAACAAGACTCGTGTTCGATCACGGTCATGGAATCCATTCCCGTCAGAACGATCCAAGTTTGTCCGGAATGCGCAACCATGCAGCGGGGAGAAAGCATCCAGATGAATGCGACGATTTCCCCCGCCAATGCTACCAATAAAAATGTGACATGGCACAGCGAATTTCCCGAAATCGCATCGGTTGATGCAAACGGCAATGTCGCAGCTCACACCGTGGGAACAACAACAATCTATGCGACAGCGGGCGATTGCGAACCCAAAACGGCATCCTGCACGATTCATGTCGTTGTCGACTATGATAACGACGGAGAATTTTATATCAATAACAAAAGCACCGGAAAATTTATAAAATACAGCAACGGCGCGCTTGTCAAAAGCGTTTATGAAGCATCTATTCTTCAAAAATGGTATTTCAGTCATATTGGCGAGGAGCAGTATGCCATTCGGGCACGATACGATCCGGATATCGCTCTATATGCAAGCGGAAGCTCTGTTTTGGCAAGAACGGCGCCATCCGCGCTCACCGATGAATACAAATGGAAGGTCACCAGCGTTTCGGGCGGCGGCGTTGTGATTCAGAATGTAAGCAACGACATGGTGTTATACGACAGCGGCACCGATATCCTCTTGACAAACGAGGAACAATCTGGTAATATAGAGGATGAAAAGCGTATATGGCGTGTGATCGACCCTGCTTCGTATGCGGAGCTGCGCAGCTTTTCCGTCAGCGGCATGACAGTCGACCGCCAAGAAAGCGCGACGCCGGTGATCGCGTCCGTTTCTCCGGCAAATTCCACTTGGGCGGCGGCTGAGGATTTCCTCTATACGACGGATTCCACCATCATTGCGATCGACAACGACAAGCACACCATTAAAGGGCTCGCATCCGGCACGGCGACGGTGACGGCGACGCACAAATCCAGTATTTGTTCCGCCACGTTTACCGTGAAAGTCAACAAGAACGCAATCATCATTATCCCGGGCATT